>Ga0247770_1000319_pt1 | contig 47139 bp, 39 predicted proteins | sample UWRJL136409B6_FD_179943 | JGI IMG/M metagenome (GOLD analysis project Ga0247770, IMG submission 179943) | Plant litter microbial communities from Arlington Agricultural Research Station in Wisconsin, United States - UWRJ-L136-409B-6 | ecosystem: Environmental > Terrestrial > Plant litter >...
GTACCGTGCACCCGGATTTTTTGCTTAACTCAAAGCACCACAAGCAGTAATCCGCTCTGCTCCATGCGGAACTTCCGACTAAGGGAAGTCCTTAGTCCTTAGTCCTAAGAGCTGCCTTGTTCAGTTCAGGACTCAGGACTTGGCACTCCGGACTTTCGGACGAAACGGGCCGCCGCGCGAACCTCGCGCGGCGGCCCGTTCGCGTTCCCGGAAGTCCGGTCAGCGGGCCGGCGGGAGCCACGCCCAGCGGTAGCCGCCGTCCGCCGCCCGCCACGCCGCCGCCACCCGGCCGTGAACGGGGTCGCGGGCCAGGAGCGCGTCGCCCGTCCCCATCCGCTCGGAGGGGACCAGGACGCGGGGCGCGGCCGTCCGCCCGTCGCCGCCGGGGCGGAGGTGGTGGACGGCGTTGCCGGTGCGGTCGGCGCGGCTGGCGCGGAGGAGGAGGTGGAGGCCGCCACCGCCGTCCACCGCGCCAGTGGCCATCCACAGGATCCCGCCGGCCAGCGCCGGCGGGGTGACGTCCTCCGCCTTCGTCCACCGCCGCCCGTCCTCCGAGCGGGAGTGGAAGAGGGCTTCGGGGATCACGTCGCCGCCGGTGTCCTCCAGCCAGAACAGGTGCCGGACGCCCCGCCCGTCGCGGAGGAGGACGGGGAAGTGCGAGTAGCCCTTCGGGTCCGCGTGCACGCGCACCGTGGCGCTCCACCCGTCCGCGCCCAGCGCGCGGACGAAGACGTCGCTGTTGCCGTGCTCCCCCGGCGAAAGCACCGTCCCCACGTACGCCAGCTCGTCCGCCCCGCCCGTGGCCGTGCGCACCCACGCGGCCGAGTGCCCGTCGCGGTCCGCGAACGGCCCCGCCCGCCACGCCGATCCCTCGCGTGACGCGACGCCCAGCCCGCGGCCGGCGGCGGCGTGCACCACGCGCATCACCCCGTCGGCCCCCGGCGCGGGCGCCAGCGCCGGGTCCGCGATGCCGCCGTTGGCCGTCTCGGTGTAGAGGGCGCGCGGCGCCGTCCATCCGCCGCCCTCCAGCCTGGCGTGGTCGAGCTCGGTGAGCGGCGCGCGCGGGCCGGTCAGCGGCGCGGCGGCGTACCAGAAGGCGTCGACGCCGCCGTCCCGCCCCGCCGCCAGCCGCGCCAGCCCCACGCGCCCCATCCCCGACGCCAGGGTGCGCGCCGGCGCCCATCCGCCGTCGCCCCCGCTCAGCACCACCAGCGACGGGGACGAGGACGAGCCGCCCGCCACGAGGAGCGCGTGCACCCGCCCCGCGCCGTCCACCGCCAGGTCGGCCAGCGCGCTCTCCCCGGCCGGAGCGCCCGGGATGGCGGCGCCGACGTCGCTGGCGGACGCCGCCGCCTCCGGCGCGCGCGCGGGGAGAGCGCGCGCGTCCGGCGTGCACGCGGCGAGCGCGCCCAGGAATGCGATCGGGAATCTGGGGTGGAGCATGGGATGCCGATCTGGTAGAGAGAGATCGTGGCGGATCGATCGAACGGGACCGTGGGGGGAGCCGTCGCCGTCTCCCCCACGGCTCGCGAATCAGCCGCAGAAGCTGGCGGTGCTGTAGAAGGTGCCGCCGCCCGTCGCGCCCGAGACGGGGGAGTACGTATGCGTGCCGTCCACCTGCCACTTGTATTCCCCCCGCCACTGCGCCACGCGGGAAACCTCCAGATAGCCGTTCCCGGAGGCGTACGCGGAGTCGTAGTCGAACATCCAAGCGGGGTTGTTGCAGCCGGCGCTACTCGTCGCGCTTCCGAGCTTGAATGCCGCATAGACGGAGAACGACGCCACGTTCGCGATGGCCTGCGAATACGAGATCAGCCGCACCTGCTTCAGCAACATGCCCCCGCTGTTGACCTGCCCATCGTACGGGGCCAAGCTGCCGTAGTCGAGCTGTACCTGCGTCGGCGGCGGGCAGGGGGTCACGTTTCCATCGGCATCGTAGCAGCACTGGACCACGTTCCCGTCGGCGTCGTAGCAGGTCGGCGGCTCCGGGCAGGAGGTCACGTTCCCATAGGCGTCATAGCAGCATTCGACCAGGTTCCCATACGAGTCGTAACAGGCTGGCGGCTGCGGGTCACAACCGATGTCGTAGGTAGGGTTGCCCCACGGGTCGTAGCAGCACGACTCCCCGTAGCCGAAGTTGTAGCCGGAACCATCGCAGCACGGGAAGCCGCTCTGGGTATAACCGCAGCTCCCCCAGGATCTCAGCGCCTGGCCCCCCGACGCGGTCGTGAACGTGGCGATGCCGTACTTCGCGTACTCCTCGGGACGGTAGATGATGAAGTCGCCGGGCTTGACCTGGGACGCCTGGCCGGGGCTGAGCATGCGGCCCTGGCGGGGGGCGACGTCGCCCTCGGTGGTGGGGCTCAGTGCGTCGGAGCAGGCGGCCAGCAAGGCCGTGAGCGCGAATGCGGCGGCGAGGGTCCTGAGAGCACGCATCGGAGTCCTCCCGAATTCAGGTGATCGGCGCGCGCTCCTCCGCGATAGGCGCGCGAAAAGGACGATGACTTCGATCCATGGAAAAGCTGATAGGCGGGAGCCGTCGCCGGCTCCCGCCTCGTCATCACGTCAGCCGCAGAAGCCGGCGGTGCTGTAGAAGGTGCCGCCGCCCGTCGCGCCCGAGACGGGGGTGAAGGAGTGCACACCGTCCACCTGCCACTTCACGGTGCCCAGCCACTGCGCCACGCGCGAGACTTCCAGGTATCCGCCGCTCCCGGTGCCGTACGCCGAGGCGACGTCGAACGCCTGCGGGACGTTGTTGCAGCCGGCGCCGCCCGCCGCGCCCACGTTCTTGAACTCCGCGTAGACCGAGAACGATGCGACGTTGACGATGGATTGCGAGAACGAGATCAATCGCAGCTGCTTGAGGATGATGCCGCCGTTGCTCACCGTCCCGTCGTACGGCGCGGTGCTGCCGTAGCTGTACTGCGCCGCCGGGCCGCTGGGCTGGCCGCAGACGTAGTAGCCGGACGAGTTGTAGCAGGGGTCGCCGCACTGGATCACGTTGCCGTACGCGTCGTAGCAGGTCGGCGTGCCGCAGATGTAGTTGCCGTAGGCGTCGTAGCAGGGATCGCCGCCGCAGGTGTAGTTGCCCCACTCGTCATAGCAGGGGTCGCACGAGTCGTAGCCCTCGGGAGTGAGGTAGCAGAGCTCGTAGGGCGGCCTCTCCCGGAGCGACCGGATTCCCGAGGGAGCCGCGAAGGTGGAGATGCCGAACTTCTCGTACTGCTCGGGCCTGATCACGATGAAATCGCCGGGCTTGACGGCCGACGCCTGGTCGGGGCTCAGCATGCGGCCCTGGCGCGGGGCCGCGTCGACGGCGGCGGTGGGGCTCGTCGCGTCGGAGCAGGCGGCCACGGAGGCCGTGAGCGCGAATGCGGCGAGGAGGGTCCGGAAACGGGGCGGGATGCGCATGGGTGGTCCTTCCAACAGCAGTAAAGACGCGCCGCTCACCGCGCGGATACGCGGAAGTCCAGTGCGCCGACGGAGAGAGGCTCGGCCGAACCCGCCACCCTCCAACGCAAAAGGTGTGCGCTTGTTTTGTTGCGAAACGTAAGTGATTGTGATGCATCAGGTTTGTACAATCGGACGGAAATGGATCCGTGCAACGGGTTTGCAGATGGTTGTGGAGGCGCTCGTCCACCGTCGACCGAAAGGGCACGGAGGGGACGCGCCGGCCACCCCCCGGCCGGCCGGAGGCGCGTGGCGGCAGGTCCCTTGCGAGGTTCGCCGTCCAGGAAGATCATCAGGCGAACGCTGCACGGATCTCCACTTTCTCCCGAGCCCGCCAGGAGCCGCATGAGCGAAGCGACGTCCCGTCCCACCCCGCTGCGGGTGGCCGTCACCGGCTCCTCGGGGCTGATCGGCTCCGAGCTGACGCGGCGGCTGGAGGCGGAGGGGCACACGGTGCTGCGCCTGGTGCGCCGCCCGCCCCGCGGCGCGGGGGAGGTGGAGTGGAACCCGGAGGGGCGCACCGACGCGGCGGCGCTGGAGGGGGTGGACGCCGTGGTGAACCTGGCGGGCGAGAACGTGGGCGAGCGCTGGACGGCCGAGCGCAAGCGCCGCATCCGCGAGAGCCGCGTGGAGGGCACCCGGCGGCTGGCCGAGGCGCTGGCCGGCCTCTCGGCGCGCCCGAAGGTGCTGGTCAACGCATCCGGCGTGGGCATCTACGGCGACCGCGGCGACGAGCGGCTGGACGAGATGAGCTCGCACGGCGACGACTTCCTGGCGCGCGTGGTCCGCGACTGGGAGGCGGCCGCCGAGCCCGCGCGTGACGCCGGCGTCCGCGTGGTGCTCCTGCGCCTGGGCGTGGTGCTGAGCGCGCGCGGCGGCGCGCTGGCCACCATGCTCCCGCCCTTCCGCCTGGGCGCGGGCGGGACGATGGGGAGCGGCCGCCAGTGGATGAGCTGGATCGCGCTGGACGACGTGGTGGACCTGATCCTGAAATCACTGACGGACGAGGCGCTGGCCGGGCCGGTGAACGCCGTGGCCGGCTCCGTCACCAACGCCGAGTTCACGCGCACGCTGGGCCGCGTCCTGGGCCGCCCCACGCTGATGACCGTCCCCACCTTCGCCCTCAAGCTGGCCTTCGGGGAGATGGCGGGCGGCACCATCCTCATCAGCCAGCGGGTGGAGCAGCGCCGCCTGATGCAGCTGGGCTACAGCTTCCGCCACCCCGAGCTCGAAGGCGCCCTCCGCGCCGCCCTGGCGGAGGGCTGATCTGATCCCAGGTCTGGACGATCCGTAGCCGTCACGCTGTCATTCCGAGGCCCGGCCGCGCAGATCCTCAGCTTTCGCAAGTGACGGCAGGGCCGTGAGGATCCAGCCGACGCAGCAGCGAAGCCCGGGCGCGGCAGCGGCGACACCGCCCCGGCCGCAACACCCACGGTTCGAGCGGAGTCGGGGATCACGATCAGGATCGAACGAGGAGGGGACCCGTCGCGGCGCGGCGGGTCCCCTCTGGCTGTCGGCGGGCGATGCGGATCAGCGCGGCGCCATCCGCGACTGCAGCCCGGCGGCGAGCGCCGCCGGGCGGTCGACGTGGAGGGCCACCTTCGTGATGCCGCGCTTCCGCTGGCCGTAGAGGCCGGTCGCCTCCATCTCCTCCGCGAGGTCGATCGACAGCCGTGGCGTGGCGAGGAAGGCGGCCTTCAGCGTATCGCGCCCGGACGGTCCGGCGGTCCCCGGGGTGACGGCGGAGATGCGGTCGAAGGGGATCGTCATCTCCCACAGCACGCCCACGCGGACGCGGAGCCCCGCCGCGCCGACCGTCGTGGGGCGCAGGGCGACGGAGCGCGCGAGGCCGACCAGCCAGACGATCGAGTACGCGGTGAGCCCGGTGAGCGCCCACGCGGCGGCCGAGCTTCCGCGCGCCACCAGCAGGTGCATGCCGATCCCCTCCATCACGCACCCCACCACCAGCGCCCCCACCATCCCGGCCAGCCCGCTGGCCTGGTGCGCGGAGAACGCCGCGTCGCCCGGCGCCATCTCCGGCTGCGCGCGCCAGGAGAGGAGCGCGTACCACACCAGCGCCACCTCCGCCGCCGCCACGTCCGCCACGCGCGGCACGGGGATCATCTCCCGCATCACCGCGCGGATCCCCGCCAGCGCGTCGCCACCGGGCTCCAGGCCGCGGCCCAGGAAGCGCCGGACGCGGAAGACGGCGTGGGCGAGGAGCGCGATCTCCGCCGGCGCCACCGCCATCCGCGCGAGGTCCAGGTACCGCTGGCGGTCGTCGGGGAGGACGTACGAGGCGGCGAGGAGGCTCAGGAGGACGAGCGGGACGATGCTGATCCACGGCAGCCGCGTGCGGCGGATCACCAGCAGCCAGAAGAAGAAGGGGACGGTCACCAGCAGGTCGAAGGTCACCGCGGCGGCGCCCACCTCGGGCGCGCGGACGAAGAGCGGCGACGCCACCACGGCGGCCGCGGCGGCGTAGACCCCCGCCGCCAGCACGCCGAAGCCGGCGAGGGGGAGGGCGGGGGATCGGACGGAGAGCGAAGGCATCGGGCGGACGTGGGTTCGGGCCGGCGCGAAGGCCGGCGCGTTGATCGAATCACCAGGGATCAGGCGGTCGCCCGAATCACGCCGTCCATCGCCCACTCTCGGGCCTGCCGCCACGCGCAAGGTAGCCGGCGCGACGACCGCCGACATCCGAATGCACCCCACACGCGCGGGGAGATCTCCCACACCCGTCCGCGATCCCGACTACGCGCGGCGAAAAACCAACCCGCGACAAAGATTCTATGCCGCGGCGGATTCGCTTCCCAAGCACGCTTTCTGCTTTCCTGGGCCGCCGACGAACATCACCTGCGACCCACCCGGCACGGCGCCGGCCTCTCCACCCGAGGACGGAATGGGCATCTCGCTGAAGGGCGAGCACGTCAAGCGATACCGCGACATCGCGAAGCTGCTCTTCAAGTACGGCCGGCGCGACCTGGTCAAGAGCGCCGGGCTGGAGGAGGCGCTGCTGGCCGAGGACGCCGCCGCCGAGGACATCGAGCAGCACGCGGCCGTCGCCACCGAGCTGGCGGACGACCTGGAGCGGATGGGGCCCACCTTCATCAAGCTGGGCCAGCTCCTCTCCACCCGGCCGGACCTTCTCCCGCAGCCGTACATCGACGCGCTCGCGCGGCTGCAGGACCGCGTGGAGCCCTTCTCCGCCGAGGAGTCGGAGGGGATCGTCCAGGCGGAGATCGGGGTGCGCGTCTCCAAGGCGTTCAGCGAGTTCGGGCGCGAGCCCATCGCCGCCGCGTCGCTGGGGCAGGTGCACCGCGCCGCCCTCCGCGACGGGCGGCCGGTGGCGGTCAAGGTGCAGCGCCCCGGGATCCGCGAGCAGATCGTGCAGGACCTGGACGCGCTGGAGGAGATCGCCGACTTCATGGACCGCCACACCAGGGCGGGGAGGCAGTACGAGTTCGGCCGCACCCTGGTCGAGCTGCGAAAGGGGCTGATCAACGAGCTGGACTACCGGCGCGAAGCGTCCAACCTCGCCACGCTCTCCGCCAACCTGGCCGAGTTCGACCGCATCATGGTCCCCACCGCCGTGGAGGACTACAGCAGCTCGCGCGTGCTGACCATGGAGTACGTGCGGGGGAAGAAGATCACCAGCCTCTCCCCGCTCACCCGGCTGGGGGTGGACGGCGTGGCGCTGGCCGAGGAGCTGTTCCGCGCCTACCTCAAGCAGATCCTGGTGGACGGCTTCTTCCACGCCGACCCGCACCCGGGGAACGTCTTCCTCACCGAGGACGGGCGGATCGCGCTGCTGGACCTGGGGATGGTGGGGCGCGTCTCCCCCGCGCTGCAGGACCAGCTGATCCGGATGCTGGTGGCGGTCAGCGAGGGGAACGGGCCGGAGGCGGCGCAGGTGACCATCGACTTCGGCGAGGCGCGTGAGGGGTTCGACCGCGCGACGTTCGTGCAGATCACCTCGGACCTGGTCGGCCAGTTCCAGGGCGCCACCGCCGAGCAGGTGGAGGTCGGCCGCATCATGCTGGAGGTGTTCCGCGCCGCCGCCGAGACGGGGATCCGCCTCCCCGCGGAGATGGCGATGCTGGGGCGCGCGCTCCTCGCCCTGGACCAGGTGGGGCGCACGCTGGACCCTGGCTTCGACCCCAACGCCTCCATCCGCCGCAACGTCGCCGAGCTGATGCAGCGGCGGATGATGAAGTCGCTCTCCCCCGCGCGGATGTTCGCCAACGTGGTGGAGATGAACGACTTCGTGCAGAAGCTCCCCGGCCGCGCCAACCGCCTGCTGGATCAGGTGAGCGAGGGCGGCGTGACCATGCACGTGCGCGTGGCCGAGGAGGTGTGGATGATGGAGGGGATGCAGAAGATGGCCAACCGCGTCACCGTGGGCGTCATCCTGGCCGCGCTGATCCTGGGCGCGGCCATGATGATGCGCGTGCAGACGCGCTTCACCATCTTCGGCTACCCCGGCATCGCCATGATCTTCTTCCTGATGGCCGCCGTCCTGGGGATCTGGCTGGTGCTCTCCATCCTCCACCAGGACGTCCACCGCCCGGCGGGGCAATCGCCGCCCTGACCCGCTCGCCATCTCCGCTCTCCCCATCGCGCTCCCCTCCTATCGGGAGCGCTTTCACGTCTCCGGCAATCTCTTTTAAAGACGATAATTGACAAATCCTAAAGATTGTGCATTCTTTGTATCACTCACCAGCACCATTCACCAGGACCGGAGGACCTTCCCCATGCCGTTGCTGAGAGACGGGCGGAGACTGATGTTCGGATGGGCCGCGGCGCTGGCCGTGGCGGTGTCGGCGTGCGACGCGCCCACGCTGAGCCCCGTGGCGGCTCCCGCGGAGTCGATCCGGCTGATCGCCCCCGCGACGCCGACCGCCACCACCGCCGACACCGCCACGCGGGCGGACCTGTTCCCCAAGTGCACCGTGAGCAGCAGCCGCTGCGAAGGGACCGACACCATCAAGATCGCCCAGCCGGGCGGCGACACCGTCCGGGTGCGCACCTTCGACGAGAACTCGAAGAACACCATGATCTTCGGCGGCGACACCGTGGTGATGCAGCTGGGCATCCTGGACGTCAACAACGCCACCGGCGGCGACTTCATCTACGTCATCTGGCGCGATGGGCAGTTCGCCGGCTACTTCGGCCACTGCGCCTTCGTCGACGGGAACAACAAGGAGTACATCACCACCGATTCCACGGGGAAGAAGCTGGTCCACATGGAGAACAGCCACCAGGATACCACCAACAACGAGGTGCACCATTACGTGTACGACCCGGCGACCAACAAGCTCAAGGTCTACCACCGAAAGAACGGCGAGACCACCGAGCGGCTGATCTACGACGGCCCGCCGATCAAGAACATCGCCAACGTGCCGCCGAAGGACCCGCCGGCCGGCCAGGGCCCGTACACCAGCGAGGCCCAGCTCTCCAGCACCACCGGCACCGGCACCACCGGAACGGGCACGACCGGCACCGGCACGACCGGCACCGGGACGACCGGGACGACCGGGACGGGCACCACCGGCGGGACCACGACCTCGCCGCCGACGACGACCACCACCACGACGCCGTCGACGATGACGCCTTTCACCAACTCGCCGAACTCCACGTTCGGCACCATGTCCTGGAGCATGGAGGACGAGGTGGATGAGGCGTACGCGGAACCCGCCGGCCTGGCCTGATCCGCATCTCCCGCGCGTGACGGAAGCGAGGCGGCCCGGCTCCAGGGATGGAGCCAGGCCGCCTCTTTCACGTCAGCAGGATGACGGATCGCGTCAGCCGATCCAGGCCGCCGCCCCGACGGCTCCGGCGATGGCCAGCATCCAGCCGGCGAGCACGTCGCCGGGGTAGTGCACGCCCAGGTAGCACCGCGACGCGCCCACCACCATCGCCAGCCCCAGCACCCCGATCCCGAGCGACGCCGGGAGCGCCATCGCCAGGCCCAGCGCGACGGAGAGCGAGGCGGCGGCGTGGCCGGAGGGGAAGCTGAAGCGGTCGGGCGGCTGCACCAGCGCGGCCACGCCGGTGGGCATGGTGGGGCGCGAGCGCGTCACCGTGCGCTTGAGCAGCTGCACCACCAGGTGCGACCCCACCAGCGCGAACGCCGCGCGCCGCCCCGCCACCGCCAGCGCGGGCGCCAGGCCGAGCACCAGGGCCAGGGTGAGCGTCACCGTCACCGCCGCGTCGCCGAGGTGGGTGACGGCGCGCATGGCGCGGTCCAGCCGCGGGCGGCGGCGCAGCACCATGGCGTGCAGGAAGCGCTCGTCGTGGTGGTGGATGCGGAGGATCCAGGCGGTCATGTCGGCTCCGGGAGAGGCGTTCACCTCGATCGAGGACACACCCGGAATCTCCACCCGCGCCGCGACGGTCGGTAACGCGGCGCGTAACGGGGATGCACCGTTCCCGCGCCCGTTCCGCATCCCCGGCCGCTCGCGGGGGCGGCGGTTACGCGCTCAGCCAGTAGAGCAGGATGCCGATGGGGAGGAAGACCCAGTAGTCGCGCGGCATGATCCACCACCAGGTGGGCGCGTGCCACCACACGTGCTCGCGCCGGAACTTCCGCGCGCCGAACTTCGGGTTCAGCACGAACCAGAGGTAGTCCTCGGCCACCCAGAAGAAGATGAGGAACGCGGCGATGCGCGCCTCCGCCGCCCACGACGGAGCCGCGAAGCCCAGCGCGTACGGGAGATGGACCAGCAGCAGGACGAAGAGGTGAACGTACAGGTGATATCCCGTGAGCGGCCTCTTGCTGAAGAAGAGCCGCGTCCAGCGGTTCTCGACGCGCCAGGTGGGGAGGTTTGCCGCCCACCCCGCCTCGCCCTCGATCTGGATCTCCAGGAGCGCGAACACCCCGCCGGCCGCCAGGACCATGGCGAAGAACCAGACGTGCTGCACCGGCCGCGCCTCTCCCCCGGCCGTCCGCCGGGATCGGGTGATTGGGATCACGCGCAAAACAGGGGATCATCGCCCCCCGCCGCCACGCCCCCGCCACGCATCCACCACGATCCCGTCACGCATCGTGCCGCCGTCCGCCGGACGTAGGCTTCCCAGCGGCTGCAATCGGCCATTACCTTGAAGTCCGTCGTCTCGCCGATCCTCCACCCGACCGTCCCCGAGCCTATACAGCGGCGTGACCGCGCCGTGATCCCGGTGGGCCAACGTTCGGAGCCTGCTTTCCCCCTCGCGCCGGCGCACCGCCGGAGGATGACCGCATGAACAGCCGCTCGGGCCTGCTGATCGTCTCCGCGTCCACCGGGACGGGCCACCTCCGCGCCGCCGACGCGCTCCGCGAAGCCGCCGCCGCGCGCGATCCGCTGGCGGCCGTGGAGCACGTGGACCTGCTGGAGCTGGCGCCGCGCTGGGTGCGCTCCGTCTACGGCGCCGGCTACGAGATGGTGGCCGCCCGCGCGCCGGGGCTGTGGAAGGGCATCTACCGCCTCACCGACGGCGAGCGCGACCACGCGCGCTGGGCGCCGCTGGCCCGCGCCCTCCTCTTCCGCGAGTTCCGGCGGCTGCTGGAGTCGCGCCAGTGGGACGCGGTGGTGAGCACGCATTTCCTCCCCGGCCAGCTGGCAGGCGGGCGCCGCGGCCTCCCGCCGTTCGCCATGGTGGTCACCGACTTCACCCTGCACCGCTACTGGGTGCAGCCGCGCGTCCGCCGCTACTTCGTCGCCACGGAGACGCTGGCGGCCGAGCTGCGCGGGCGCATCCCCGACGTGCGCGTCGATGCCACCGGTATCCCCATCGCCCCGGCGATCGCCGCCGCCCCCACCCGGGCGGAGGCGCGCGCCGCGCTGGGGCTGGACGCCGGGCGGCCGGTGGCGCTGGTGATGGGCGGCGGGCTGGGGATCGGGGTGGAGGAGGCGGCCGAGGCCGCGCTCGCCTCCACGTCGGCGGAGGTGCAGGTGGTCGCGATCTGCGCCCGCAACGAGGACGCCCGCGCGCGGCTCTCCGCGCTGGGGATCAATGATGCACGGCTGCGGGTGCGGGGATTCGAGCGGGGGATGGAGCGCTGGCTGGCGGCGGCGGACGTGGTGGCGACCAAGCCCGGCGGCCTCACCACCAGCGAGGCGCTGGCCCTCGGCAAGCCCCTCCTCCTCACCCGGCCCATCCCCGGCGCGGAGGAGGGAAACACCCGCGCCGTCGTGGCCGAGGGAGCCGCCCTCGCCGCCCGCGACGACGGGGAGATGCGCGCCGCCTTCGCCCGCCTCTTCGCCGAGCCGGGGCTGCTGGAGCGCCTTTCCGCCGCCGCCCGCCGGATCGGCCGCCCGCGTGCCGCGGAGGCGGTGGTCGACGCCGTCACGCGGGAGCACGCGGGCGCCGCCGCGGCCTGACGCCGCATCCACGCCAGACCGGAGGGAGCGACGATGGGCGAGCCCGCGCTTCGCGACGACGGCGCCCTGGCCGAGGCCGCGCCTCCGCCGGTCCCGCGGCTGCTGGACCGGCTGCCGCGCCCGGTGCGCGCCCGCATCGGCCGGCGCGTCATCCTGGCCCGCCAGCTGATGATGGAGATCGAGGGGCTGCATCCGCTGCTGCAAGAGCTGGTGCAGCAGTACGAGCTGCGCATCGCCGCGCAGCTGGCCGAGATCCTCCGCACCCTCAACGGAGACGAATCCGGCAACCTCCCCCGCTTTCCCGCCGCGAAGACCTCCGCCGCCATGCTCCGCGTCCTCCGCGCCACCGACCTCAAGCCCCGCAAAGGCCGCGCGAAGGACCTGGTCCGCCTCCAGGAGCTCGTCGCCGAGCTCACCGAGATGCTCCCGCCCCGGGGATAGCTTGTTCGGAGCGGTCATGAGCGCTTCTTGTCCTGCTTCGTGAGGGCTATTAAAGTTTGAGGGCCGAAACTTTAATTTCGGTCGACGCTGTTCAAGGAAACTTTAATAGGCTTCGGCGATGCATCGCGGACTCCAGGGGCGGTTCGAGCAGCGCGGCGGGCGGGACAACGGCTACGCGGCCTTCATCCCCCGGCCGCTCCCTCCCGATCCTCCGCTCCAGCTCAGCAACGAGCTTCACGACCTCCTGGAACGCGCCAACCGCGCGCTCGGGCGGCTGGACGGGCTGTGCACGCTCCTGCCGGACCCGGGGCTGTTCCTGTACCTGTACATCCGCAAGGAGGCCGTGCTCTCGTCGCAGATCGAGGGAACGCAGTCGTCGCTCTCCGAGCTGCTGCTCTTCGAGGGAAACGCGGTTCCGGGGGTCCCGCTCGAGGACGTGCGGGAGGTCTCGCGCTACGTGGCGGCGATGAGCCACGGCCTCCAGCGGCTCCGCGAGGGCTTCCCCCTGTCGCTCCGCCTCCTGCGGGAGATCCACGGCATCCTCATGGCCGACGGGCGCGGGAGCACCCAGGCGCCCGGCGAGTTCCGGCGCAGCCAGAACTGGATCGGCGGGACGCGGCCGGGAGACGCGGCCTACGTGCCGCCGCCGGAGGACGCGCTCATGGAGCACCTGGGCGCCCTCGAGCTGTTCCTGCACGATCGCCCCGCGCGCACGCCCACGCTGGTCAAGGCGGCGCTCGCCCACGTGCAGTTCGAGACCATCCATCCGTTTCTCGACGGGAACGGGCGCCTGGGGCGGCTGCTGGTCACCTTCCTGTTGTGCGCCGAGAGCGCGCTGTCGGAGCCGCTGCTCTACCTGAGCCTGTACCTCAAGCAGAACCGGCGGACGTACTACGAGCTCCTTCAGCGGGTGAGGATGGAGGGCGACTGGGAGGAGTGGCTGCGCTTCTTCCTCACCGGCGTGGAGGCGACGGCGGGGCAGGCGAGCCGGACGGCCCGGCGGATCCTGGAGATCCTGGACCGGGACCGCGCCCGCATCGAAACCGCCGGCCGCTCGGCGGGGACGCTCCTCCGGCTGCACCACCTGATGCGGCGCAACCCGCAGCTGACCGTGATGAACGCGGCGAAGGAGCTGAGGCTGAGCTACCCGACCATCGCGAGCGCGATGGGGACGCTGCAGCAGCTGGACATTGTGCAGGAAGTCACCGGCCGCGGACGGGACCGCGTCTTCGTCTACCGCGAGTACCTGGATCTTCTGGACGAAGGCACGGAGCTGGCGCCCCTCGCGGGATGATGGCCATCCGGCTCCACGATACACGACAATCGGCACTATTAAAGTTTAGATCCTCAACCTTTAATAGCGCCGATCCTTATTCAAGCAACCTTGAATAGCGCGCCTCCCACTGATCTTCAGCGGCGCAGCCGGCGGGGTGGGCGGCGGCAGGCGGGGACGTCGAGCGGGCGCGACATCGCGCGCTCCACGGCGGCGCGCGGGTAGAGCCAGAGCGCGTCCTGCTCGTAGCCCGCGTCCGCGGCGGACACGAGGAAGAGGTTGCCGCGCGCGTCCACGCTCACGTCGTGCACCCACGGCGCGATCTCCAGCAGGCGCGCGCCGCCCTCGCGGATGCGGGTGGCGTGGACCTGGCCGCCGCCGCGGCCGGAGTCGGGGCGGGCGATGAAGTACAGCTCCCCGCCGTCCCGCGACCAGACCGGGGGATGCCCGTCGGCGAGCACCGTGGCCATGCAGCGCGCCCGCCCGGACGCCAGATCCATCACCCAGAGCGTCCTCCCGGCGCGCTCCTCCAGGAAGAACGCCGCCCGCGCGCCGTCCGGCCCGTACGACGGCGCCGTCATCAGCTCCACGCCCATCTCCACCGGCTCGGACACGGCGCCGTCGGCCGCGGCGGCCATGGGATGGAGCGGCGGCTCGGGCTCTCCCCAGAGCTTGATCTCCTTGCCGGCGAAGGCGATCCGGCCGTCGCCCCGCCACTGCGTCCAGGTGGCCTCCAGGTCTCCCGTCCACACCCGCCGCTTCGCCCCCGACCGCGCGTCGACCGCCATCACCCCGTCCGGAGACGCGTAGGCGATCTCCCGACCGTCCGGCGACCACGTCACGGCGGAGCGCTCGCCCTGTCCATGCACGAGCGTGCGCGCTCCGCCCCCCGCCATGTCGGCGACGCGGATCTGGCGGTCGCCGTTCAGCCAGTACTCCACGAACGCGAAGCTCCGCCCGTCCGGCGACACGTCTCCGTCCATGAAGAGGAACGCCCCCGGGGAGATGGGAACGGCGAAGAGCCGGCGCGGCACCGTGGCCGGCGGCGTGGCGCGCGCCGTGGCCAGGAGCCGCGGGGATTCGTCCACCTTCGCGCACGCGCACGCGAGGGCGGCGGCGAGGAGGGCGAGCGCGGCGGGGGATGCGCGGCGCGGCATCGGCGGAGGGGGGTGGGCGGGGAAAGGGCGGCGCTGCACTGGAACAAACATGCTGCGCGCGATAGCTTTGCGGAATCCTCTTTCCGTCCCATCCCCGGCATCCCGATGCTCAACGCTCTCCCGAAGGAGGCGGAGGCGGTCGACCTTCGCCTGCTCGACAAGCTGATCCACGAGGTGGAGGCCGTCTTCCGCGGCAAGCGCGAGACGGTGCGCCTCTCCCTGGCGGCGCTCCTGGCGCACGGGCACATCCTCTTCGAGGACATCCCGGGCGTGGGGAAGACCACGCTGGCGCGGGCGCTCACCGCCGCCATGGGGCTGGACTTCCGCCGCATCCAGTTCACCAGCGACCTGCTCCCGTCCGACGTGCTGGGCGTGTCGGTCTACAACCCGCGCACGCACGAGTTCGAGACGCGCCCGGGGCCGGTGTTCACCAACGTGGTGCTGGCGGACGAGATCAACCGCGCGCCGCCGCGCACCCAGAGCGGGCTGCTGGAGGCCATGCAGGAGGGCCGCGTGACCATCGACGAGCGGAGCTACGACCTCCCCCGCCCGTTCCTGGTGATGGCCACGCAGAACCCGCTGGAGCAGCACGGCACCTACCCGCTCCCGGAGAGCCAGCTGGACCGCTTCCTGATGCGCCTCTCCATCGGCTACCCGGACGCGGACGAGGAGCGGAGCATCCTGATGCGCTCGGTGGGGGTGGCGGACCCGGTGGAGCGGATCCGGCCGGTGCTGGACGCGGAGAGCGTGCTGGCGCTGCAGGCGCAGGTGGAGCTCGTGCACGCCGAGCCGTCCATCGTGGACTACGTCATGGCCGTGGTGCAGGCCACGCGCGCCGAGCCGCGGCTGCGCGCCGGCGCCAGCACCCGCGCGGCCATCGGCCTGTTCCGCGCCGCGCGCGCCTACGCGCTGGTGGACGGCCGCGACTTCCTGGCCCCCGACGACGTCCGACGCCTCGCCGTCCCCGTCCTCGCGCACCGCCTCCTCCCCACCGGCGCGTCGTCCTCGACGGGCGAGGCGTACGACCAAGCCGTGCTGGTGCTGGAGGAGATCGTCGGCCGGCTGAGAATTCCAGTCTGACGGAGGCAAGTGTAAAATGAGCGATTCAGATCTGATTGGCCCTCTCGCGGAAGCAGGCAAGGACGTTATTCCCAAGGTCTATGACGATGTTCTACAGTCGTCGGCCAAGGAGATTGGCCGTGCGCTCTCCGGCGTTGTAAGAACTGCACTTCGTCCGATTAACACCTTGGTATGGAGTGTCGATCAGGTGGCGGAGTGGGTTGAAAGCGCTGTTCAAAAGCGACTTGAAGCTCGGCAGGTGACCCCCGATCGCATAGTGACTCCTCGGCCTCAAATCGCTGCGGGCGTACTTCGCGGAATTCAAGCGACCGGTGCGGACCCCGATCCTGATCTGCGGGAGATGTATGCCAATCTGCTTGCGACAGCGATGGATAAGGAAACCTCAAACATTGCACATCCTGCATTTGCCGAGATCCTTCAACAGATGCTTTCAGACGAAGCGAAGATCATCAAGTTGTTGGAGAAACGGGAAGGACGTGCGGTCGTCCGAGTATCCGCCGAGAGTTGGCGCTATGTAGGAACAGGCCTCCCCGCGCTAGACCCGCGATCTGAACGGTTTACAGACGGCGTCCAGAGCCTTGGAACTGAATCTGGGTGCTCACATCCTGAGATGGTGCCGAGCTACGTGGATAACCTCAAGAGATTGGGGCTCATCTCTGACCGAGAAGAGGCATTCACTGATCGCAAGAAGGACTTCCCTCCTCCTGAACTGTCGGATGACAGGGCGGAGTTGAAGTCGTGGCTTCTCAACTACGATGATCCCAGTGTAGCACAGTTGTTGGAAGCATTTCAGGAATTTCAAACGCCACGGAGTTCCTCAGCTGGGTTGTATCTCGTGATGATCTCGTTTACGAGCTTTGGCCAACAGTTTGTCAGGGCATGCGTGCCAGACGACTGATCAACGGCGCCGTTTCCCGATCGCTATCCACCGAATTCCCGATCCCCATCTCCCCGATCCAATCCACGTCTCCCGAATGTCCCTCGCCACCACCGCGAAAGCACCGCTCCGCCTGCGCGTCCGCAGCACGGCGGCCAGCATCCGCCGCTGGTTCCGGCCGCCGCGGCGGCTGAAGTTCGCGCGCTCGGGGGCCGTGCTCACCGGGGGCGCGCTGGTGGTGGGGATGGCGGCGGTGGGGACGGGGAACAACCTCCTCTTCCTGGTCCTGGGCGGCGTGCTGGGGTTCATCGCCCTCTCGGGGTGGATGAGCGAGCAGATGATCCGCGGGCTGGAGGTGCGCCGCCGCGTTCCGCGCGCCGCCACGGCCGGCGAGCCCGCGCGCATCGGCTACGAGGTGCGCAACGGCAAGCGCCGGCTCCCCACCTTCGCGCTGGAGATCGGCGAGGGGGGATCGAAGGCGGCGGCGTGGATCCCCGGCGTGGCGCCGGGGGAGACGGCGGCCGCGCGCGCGGAAGCCGCGTGGGAGCGGCGCGGGGTGCATCCGCTGGAGATCGTCACCATCGCCACGTCGTTCCCGTTCGGCCTCTTCCGCAAGGAGCGCGACCTGGAGATCCCGGGCGAGGTGGTCGTCTGGCCGCGCCACGACCTCCCCGTTCGCGAGCCCCGTCCCGCCGGCGAGCGCGTCCGCCGGATGGGCGCGGCGGCGGCGGGCGCGGCCGGCGCGCGCGGCGAGTACCGCTCGCTCCGCCCCTACCGCCCCGGCGACGACCCGCGCGACGTGCACTGGCGCACGACGGCGCGGATGGGCACGCCCGTGATCCGCGAGTACGAGCGCGACCGCGCCCAGGCGCTCTGGCTCTGCCTGGACCTCCGCGCCCCCGACGGCGACGACGCGGAGGCCGCGGCGGAGACGGCCGCGTCGCTCGCCGCCCAGGCCGCGCGCCGGGGCGACGCCTTCGCGCTGGCCACGCCCGACCTGCGCGTGACGCCGGGAACGGGCGCCGCGCAGCTGGAACGCGTGCTGGACGCGCTGGCCCGCGCGCGCTTCCGCCCCGACGCCCCGGCGATCGACTTCCCCGCCGACCCCCGCGAGTGCGTGCTGGTGACGGCGTCGGCCGCGGCGGGCGGAAGCTGGGGCGACGTGTACGCCGGCGGAGCGGAGGCCCGGTGAGCCTGGGCGTCCTGCACCGGCGGATGGTCTCCGCCATGGGCCTGACCGCGCTCTGGGCGTACGTGGCGGGCGCCGGCTCGTCGCCGGCGACGCTGATGGCGGGGGGCGCGATGGGGCTCTCGCTCCTCTGGCTCCCGCCGGCGTCGTGGGGCGCGTGGATCGAGCGTTTCGCGCGCGTCGGCGTGATGGCGCTCTTCGGGTGGACGCTGTGGATCAGCCTGGTGGTGGGGCAGGACTTCATGGCCCCGGTGATGGGGATCCTCCTCTTCCTCCTGGGCGTCGAGGCGCTGCGCCCGCTGGAGATGAAGAACGACACCCGCCTCTACACGCTGGCCTTCGCGCTGCTGATCGCCGCGACGGCGTTCTATCCGGGGCTGGGGTTCGCGGCGGGGTTCGCCAGCTTCGTGGCGGCGGCCACGCTGGCGATGCTGGCGGGCTTCCTCCGCCGCCAGTCGGAGCGCTTTGGGTCGCCGGAGCCGCGCATCGGCCGGCGGTTCCTGGGGATGACGGCGGCGCTGTCGATGGGGATCGTGGCGGCGAGCGCGCTGATGTTCGTCCTCTTCCCCCGCCTCCCGCGCCAGTGGAACGTGCAGGGGCGGCGCCCCGGCGGGGGGGAGATGGCGGGGTTCTCGGACGAGGTGTCCATCGGCTCCTTCGGCGGGAGCATCGCGGCCAACCCCGAGGTGATGTTCCGCGTGGAGTTTCCTGGCGGGCCGCCGCCGAGCGTGGGATCCATCCACTGGCGCGGGCGCAGCTTCGACACCTTCGACGGCGAGCGCTGGTCGCGGCGGCGGACGGGCTTCTACTCGGACCTGCGGACGGACGCGTACGCGGGGCGGTGGGGCGGGCCCTTCCGCGAGGTGCGCATCTTCGGCGGGCCGCCGGGGGCGTTCGTCGCCTTCGGCCCGCCGCCGCTGATCACCGTGCGGCCGCGCTCCGCCGTGCGCGTCTTCCGCGACGGCGCGGGCGACGTGCTCCTCTTCGGCAGCGACAACCCCGTCTACGACGCCATCTACTCCGCCGCGCGGCCCATGGACGCGCAGCTGCGCGAGGCGGCCGGGGTGGACGGCCCGGCGCGGCGCGCGTACCTCCAGGTGCCGCGCGTGGACCGCGCCGTCCTCCGCCTGGCCGACTCGCTGACGGCGGGGCGCGAGGCGCGCATCGACCAGGTACGCGCGGTGGAAGCGTGGCTGCAGCGCGAGCTCCGCTACACGCTGGACCTGCCGCGCACCCGCCAGGACGCCACGCTGGAGGGCTTCCTCTTCCGCCGCCGCGCGGGCCACTGCGAGTACTTCTCCACGGCCATGGCGGTGCTGCTCCGGGCGAAGGGCATTCCCGCGCGCAACGTGAACGGCTTCCTGGGCGGGGAGTGGAACGACAACGGGCAGTACCTGGCGGTGACGGGGAACAACGCGCACTCGTGGGTGGAGGTGTGGTTCCCGGAGTGGGGATGGGTGACGTTCGATCCCACGCCCCCGGCGGACCGGGCGACGCTGGTGGAGGGCGGGACGGGGACGTGGGCGTGGCCGGCGCTCTTCTGGCTGGACGGGGTGGAGTACCGCTGGTACAAGTGGGTGGTGGACTACAACCTGGAGCGCCAGCTCTCCGTCTTCCGCGGCATCGCCGAGTCCTTCGGCCGCGGCGGCGGCTCGGGCCCGTACGGCGGCGGCGGATCGCGCGGGAACGGGCGCGGCCCCGTGGCTCCGTGGGCGCTGGGGGCGATCGGGATCGCGCTGCTGGCGTGGATGGCCACGCGGCGGCGCGGCGACGCGCTCCCGCCCGAGGCGCGCGCCTACCTGGGCCTGCGCCGCGCATACGCCCGCGCCGGCTACGCGGCCGCGGACGACGACGGCCCCCTCGCCTTCGCCGAGACGCTGGCGCGCGCGTCGGCGCCGGGGGCGGACGCGGCCGGCCGCGCCGTGGACCTGTACGTCGCCGCCCGCTTCTCCGGCCGCCCGGCGGATGACGGCGTGCGTCGCGAGCTGGCGGAGCACGCCGCCGCCGCGCGCGGCGAGCTGCGGCGGGCGAAGCGGGGCCGGAGCCGCGTCTGAGATTCGGGTCGGGGGAGTCGAGGTGGTTCGAATGGCGCTGCCGCATCCCTCGGCGGGCTCCTCTCCCCCGAAAACTCCCGGGGGAGAGGGAGAACGGCCATGACACGACGCACGAAGCCTCGCCGCTCGATCCCCGGTTCCACCGCGATCCTGGCGAGGCTTCCCGTGGTTCTGGCGGGTGTGTTCACCCGCGCGGGGCTGGCGACGCGCTCGATCGACGTTCGTGACGCGCGTCTCATCGCGGACTGTCCACGTTAATGTTGCCACCCTCCGCTGCGCGTCTTGGCCCCTTCTTTGCCAACACATCCGTTTCTGCAAGGAAGGGCCTGGAATCCCGTAGATCTCCCGTAGCACGTCGTAGCAGTTGCCGACCCGCTCCCGCTCGCGGACAAATTAGGTTACATATGTACGCATCATCGCTCCGGCGGTGGTGAGGGGCGCTAGCACGAGACTGGCCAATCGGCCCGGCGGATCAGCTTTTCCGGAGATCATCCTTCCCAATCCGTTCACGAGCTCGCCCGCACTACCAGCGGCGCGCGCCCAGCAGGAGCCAGGGAGTCGCGAGATGGCGCAAAAGCGTTTCGAGATCGAGATCACGTTCAAGCAGACAGTGGTGTACGCGGTAGACGCGCCCACCCGCAAAGCCGCCGAGGCGCTCGCCCTGGACCAGTGGAAGGAGGGCGACGAGGCGAACGCCGTCGGAAGCGAGTGCTGCGCGCTGATGGGCGTCCACACGGCCGAGGTGCCGGACGGGGAGGGATGCTCCCGCGACGCCGAGAAGGCGTACCGCTACCTGCGCGACCGTGAGCTGGTCATCGAGATGCTGGACGAGGACGCCTTCAACCCCACCGTCCACGACGCCGTGTCGATCGAGGACGTGGCCATGCACCTGGGATGGCGGCGCCGCGACCGGGCCCCCGACACCGCGAGAGCCGCCCGCGCCCTTGACCTCCTCTGCAAGACCCGCCGAGTCGTCTGCTTCACCCGCCCCAGAGTCCGCGCCGGCGAGCGCGGCGAGATCAAGCTCTACTGCACCCCCCAGCATCTCGAGCTCCTTACCGGCATGCTCGCCGAAGAGCCCGCCGCCGCCGGCGTGTGATCAGCGCGGATCCGGCGCACAAGAAAGCAGCATCGCGCCGCACCGAAAGAAGGCCGCCCCCGGGCGGCCTTTCGCTTTCCTGCCTGCGCAATTCGTGTCCAGCCGCCGATCCACCGATCCACCGATCCACCGATCCACCGATCCACCGATCCACCGATCCACCGATCTCCCGATCCGCTGATCCAATCGTCCAGCGATCCAGCGATCGTCCATCATCCGTCATCCGTCGTCCCGCCGTTGCCGCTGAGCAGTTGCCGTTCATCAGTTCGCAGTCAAGCAGTCTTCCTGAGGCCCGGCCGCGCAGATCTCGCCCCGCCGCAACCGCCCGCAGGGCCGTAGGATCCAGCCGACGAACGAGCGAGGCACGGGCGCGGCAGCGAAGAGACAACCCCGGCCGCAATCGCCTCCGCGTCAGCACTCCCATGGCTTCCGCGCTGAGCCGACGTCCCGCGGTCTGATCCCGATCGTGATCCGGGCGACGGCCCCGCCCTTGACGGATCAAGATCCGTTGATGTATCGTACCGTCCATGGAGACGATCACCACTCCCGACCTGGCCCGCGTGGCCCGCTGGTTCCACGCCCTCTCCGACGAGACGCGGCTGGGGATCGTGCGGCAGCTGTCCGGCGGCGAGCGGTGCGTGTGCGACCTGCAGACCGAGCTGGACGCCGCGCAGTCGCGCCTCTCCTTCCACCTCAAGACGCTCCGGGACGCCGGGCTGGTGGTGGACCGCAGGGAAGGACGCTGGAACTACTACTCGCTGGATCCCGAGGCGCTGGAAGCCATGCGCGACTTCCTGGGCGCGGCCGCTCCGCGGGAGCACGCGGGCGGGTGCCAGGGCGCGTGCTGCGGCCGCTGACCGGCCACCGCGCGCTTTTTTTTCGGCTGACGCATCAACAAAACTTGATACAGGAGAGTGGACGATGGAGACGAGCGCGGTGGAGCGGGACGCCCTCCCGGTGGCGGTGATCGGCGCGGGGCCGGTGGGGCTGGCGGCGGCGGCGCACCTGGTGGCGCGGGGCCAGACGCCCGTGGTGCTGGAGGCGGGCGACGCCGTGGGCGCGGCGATGCGCGGCTGGGCGCACGTGCGGCTCTTCTCCCCCTGGAAGTACCTGGTGGACCCGGTCGCGCGCGGGATGCTGGAGTCCGCCGGCTGGACCGCCCCCGACGGCGACCGCCTCCCGACCGGCGGCGAGCTCGTCGAGCGCTTCCTGGAGCCGCTGGCCGCGCTTCCCGCGATCGCCCCCCACCTCCGCACCGGGCGGCGCGTGGTCGCCATGACGCGGCGCGGCTTCAACAAGGTGAAGAGCGCCGGCCGCGAGCGCGCGCCCTTCGAGATCGTCGCGAAGACGGCGGACGGGCGGTCGGAGCGGATCCTGGCCCGCGCGGTGATCGACGCCTCGGGGACGTACGGGAGCCCCAACCCCATCGGCGCGGGCGGGCTGCCGGTGGAGGGCGAGGCGGAGCTGCGCGAGCGCATCCACTACGGCATCCCCGACGTCTTGGGGAGCGACCGCGCGCGCCATGCCGGCCGGCGGACGCTGGTGGTCGGGAGCGGGCACTCCGCCTTCAACGCGCTCCTGGAGCTGGCCGCGCTGGCCCGCGAGGCGCCGGGGACCGAAGTGGTGTGGGCCATCCGCCGCCGCGAGCCGGGGCAGATGTTCGGCGGCGGCGAGCGGGACGCGCTCCCGGCGCGCGGCAGCCTGGGCGCCCGCCTCCGCGCGCTCGTCGACAGCGGCGAGGTGACGCTGGTGACCGGCTTCCGCACCGTGAGGCTGGTGGAGACGGAGCGGGGGATCGTGGTCGAGGGCGAGGACGACGCGGTGATCGGCCCGGTCGATCGCATCGTGGTGGCGACGGGGTTCCGGCCGGACGTCGGGATGCTGCGCGAGCTGCGCACGGGGCTCGATCCCTGGCTGGAGGCCCCCGTCGCGCTGGCGCCGCTGATCGACCCCAACGTACACTCCTGCGGCACCGTCTACCCGCATGGATTCGAGGAGCTGGCCCACCCCGAGCCGGACTTCTACGTGGTGGGGATGAAGAGCTACGGCCGCGCGCCCACCTTCCTTCTCCTCACCGGCTACGAGCAGGTGCGCTCCGTGGCCGCCGCGCTCACGGGCGACCTGGAGGCGGCGCGCGCGGTGGAGCTGGTGCTCCCGGAGACGGGCGTCTGCTCCAGCGATCTCGCCGGCTCCGGGTGCTGCTCGGTGCGGGACGCCGCGGGGGAGACGCACGAGCCGGTGGCCGCGTCGTGCGGGATCGCGTCCGGGTGCGCGTCGCCGGCCTCGCGCCGCGCGCTCCCGGTGCTGGCGGGCGGCGGCTGCTGCTGAGCGCGGGCGCCCCATTTCCACCGCTCCCACTCGATTGCGACCGATGAGCGATCCGCGTCCCCCCGTCACCATCCGCCCCGCCGGGCTGGCGGACGTCCCGGCGATCACCGCCATCTACAACGAGGGGATCCGCGGCCGCACGGCCACCTTCGAGACACGCGAACGGACGCCGGACGAGGTGCGCTCCTGGCAAGGCAACCCGCGCCACCCGGTGCTGGTGGCGGAATCGGCCGGCGAGGTGGTGGGATGGGTGGCCGCGTCCACCTACCGCCCGCGCGAGTGCTACGCCGGCATCGCCGAGTTCTCCGTCTACGTCGCGGGGAGCGCGCGCGGCCGCGGCGTGGGCGACGCGCTGCTGGCGGCGTTCCTCCCCGCCTGCCGCGACGCCGGGCTCTGGAAGGTGCTCTCCCGCATCTTCCCGGAGAACGAAGCCTCGCGCCGCCTCTGCGCCCGCCACGGCTTCCGCGAAGTCGGCGTCTACGAGCGCCACGGCCGTCTCGAAGGCACCTGGCGCGACGTCGTCATCGTCGAGCGGCTGCTGGACGCGGAGGACAGCGCGTCCGCGTGATGCACGGTTGAGATCGGAAAACAAAGGAGGGGGACGGGCGCGATGCCGTCCCCCTCTTCTTTTCATCTACCACGAGCCCGTGTCTACCTGGACGCGCCGGAGTCGCGAGGCGAGCCGATGCTCTTCACACCCGTCGTCAACGCTTTGCGGGTCCGTTCCGAGATCTCGATCCGCTCCACGTGAATGGCCGCGCCCGGCTGCGAAACCACGGTAGAGCGAAACTCCTCGGGGAAAGGGCGCTGAGGTTCCAGGTTTTTGCTCATCAGTACGTCTCCCGGATGTAGCTGGCGATGGCTTCGCACGAGATGACTATAAACGATTGCAGGCCGGCGGTAAAGAAGCCCTGATCGTCGGAGTCGAGGAAGACAACCGAGACGACTTCCCCTGGACCTCCCAGGATCGGAACCGCCATCCATGCCTTGCGTTCGATCGAGACCTGCTCCGCATCGTACTCTGTGTACCCCCACTGGCTGACGAGCTCCTGGACGAACTGTGCGCGGTCGACGAAGGCGTGGAATGCGGCGAACGGTTTTCTCTCGCGAACCGCACGCCCAATGATGCCCGAGCGGATGGAGAACGTGCGTCCAACTCCTGATTGGGCTCCACCGCCGACGTAGGGAACGATCTGCTCCAACTCCTCTGGAGGCGCACCCCTTCTCGGAACCACACGGTGAACCGTGATCCGCAGTCGCCGGCTGGGCGGTTCTGCCTCGCCCATGGTCGCGAAGATCGCGGTGTAGAGTACGTACAGGGCGCCCGTGAGCCCGCCGTGCTCACGGATAAGCCGCGCTTCCTTGTCCTGTGCTCGGGCGTTGAGAACCTTTGCCGTGCTTCCAGCTGCGAGCCAGACACACCCAACAGCCAGGAGCCAGCCCAGCACACGCTTGGAGGGATCGTGGATATTGATGAACGCAGTGACTCCCGCGGCAACAAGCGGCGGTACGATCGCAAGTGCTTCGACAGGTGCTTTCTTCTCGTAGAACCTTTGCTTTCTTGCGCCAGGAATCGCCATCTCAAACGTAAAGCACCGGGTGGTTTACGCCGAGGCCAAAATCGATTGAGGCCTGAGGCGGATGGGATAGTTTACGCCGCGACCAGCTGGAGCGCGTAGTCGGCTTCTTCCTGCGTAAGCTTGCGCTCGGAGAGGAAGACGGTCTCGTACGGGATGGTCTCGCCGTCGCGCGCCAGCCTCCAGCCGGTGAGCGTGTGCGAGAGATCACTGGCCTCGGCGGCGCTGTGGTCCCAGAGCACGCGGATCACGTGGTCCACCACCGCGATCTCGTCGCCGCCGAAGCCGGAGAGGTCGACCTCGCGGATGGCGATGGTGCGCAGCTGCGTGCGCCCGTGCGTCAGGCGCTCGCGCACCGCGAGATCTCCCGCGTCCACCAGCGTCTGGCGCACCGGGAGCAGGCGCGGCGCGGGGCCGCTGGGGAGGCGCTGGTAGTCCTGCCCCGTGATGGAGCGGCCCGACTTCTGGTAGAAGAGGAAGTCGGCGAAGAAGAGGATCTTGTTGAGCTTGGTCGCGCCGAAGTGCCGGTCCGCCTCGCAGCGCTCCGAGACGTACCGGATCAGCTCCCGAGCTTTTTGTCCCGGATGGCGGCCATCTTCTCCTCCCGTGCTTCGCGGCTTCGGCTTTTCTTCCCACGAAGAATAATGGTGCGCCGGCTCCGTCGTCAAGCCGAAAGGGAACAGGGTGAGCGACGGCCGCCGCGTCGCCACGGCCGGGCCCGTCGCCGTCCACTTGTCCACGGCTTCGTTCCCGGGCTGTGCGCCGCTCGGGGTCGCCAGCTACATTGCATCCTCACCCCTGACACGCCTCCGACCCGAGGATCATCGCCCACGATGGCACTCCGCTCGTTCACGGACTCGCAGGGCACGCGGTGGGACGTGTGGAACGTCACGTCGTACGTGCTGCGCGGCGAGGAGCGTCGCGCGGAGGAGGCCGACACGTCGGAGTACGACGGGCCGGAGCGGCGCGGCGGGTCGCGGGATTCGCTGGTGCCCAACCCGGGCGGGGGGTGGCTCTGCTTCCAGTCGGAGAGCGAGAAGCGGCGGCTGACGCCCGTTCCCGGCGGCTGGACGACCGCCTCCGACGCCGAGCTGGAGGCGCTCCTGGCGGGCTCCGTCCCGGTGGGCCGGCGGCCGCCCCCGAGGTGAGGCGCACCCGCCGCGGCGGGTGCGCTTCTTGCCAATCGACTGTCCAACCTTTGTTCCGACGTGAGCATCCTCGCACGGCTGAAAGAGCGCACCCGGCCGCACCACGAGCGCGTGGAGGCGAACCTGGGGGTCATGGACCCGGCGCTCACCCTGGACGGATACCGCGTTCTGCTGGCTCGCTTCCGGGGGTTCCACCTCCCCGTGGAGCGCCGGCTGGACGCGCTGGCGCCGTGGGATGCGCTGGGGCTGGACGCGGACGAGCGGCGGAAGACCCCGTGGCTCGACGCGGACCTGCGCGCGCTGGGGATGGACGATGAAGCCCTCGCGCGGCTCCCCGTCTGCCCCACGCTCCCGGCGCTGGAGACGGTGGATCACGCGCTCGGCTGCCTGTACGTGCTGGAGGGGGCCACGCTGGGCGGCGCGTTCATCTCCCGGCACCTCGCGCGGGCGCTGGGCGTGGAGCCGGCGTCGGGCGGGGCGTTCTTCGCCAGCTACGGCGAGGGGCGGGGGCCCATGTGGAAGAGCTTCGGGCGGGCGCTGGAGACGTACGTCGAGCGGCGCGGCGGCGAGGAGGAGATCCTGGCCGGCGCGTGCGACACCTTCATCAAGCTGGACCATTGGCTGACACGACCGAGCTAGACGCCCCCGCGGCCGCGGAGTTCCGGGTCGACCTGACCAACTGCGACCGCGAGCCCATCCACGTTCCCGGCGCCGTGCAGCCGCACGGGGCGCTGCTGGTGCTGCGCGCCGGCGACCTCGCCGTCCTCCAGGCCAGCGAGAGCACCGGCGCGCTCTTCGGCGTCCCCGCCGAGCGGCTGCTGGGCGAGCCCGTCTCCCTCCTCCTCGGCGACGAGGAGACGGCGCGGCTCCGCGAGGTGCTGGAGCGCCCCGATCCCACCGCCGCGAATCCCCTCCGCTTCTCGATCGATTCGGAGCAAGGCCCGGCGGCGTGGGACGGCATCGTGCACGTCGCCGAGGGCGGCGTGGTGCTGGAGCTGGAGCCCGGCGCGGACTCCGATCCGCGCTCGGTGACCGCGCTCTACGCGCAGGTTCGCCAGGCGCTGGCCCGCCTCCAGTCCGCCGGGACGCTGGCCGAGCTGGCCGTGGCGTGCGCGGAGGAGACGCGGAGGATCACGGGGCTGGACCGGGTGATGGTCTACCGCTTCGACCCCGACTGGAACGGCGAGGTGGTGGCCGAGGCGCGCTCGGAGGAGATCGAGGGGTTCATGGGGATGCGCTTCCCCGCCAGCGACATCCCCGCCCAGGCCCGCGAGCTCTACCGCCGCAACTGGCTGCGGCTGATCGCCGACTCGTCGTACCGCCCGGCGCGCATCGTCCCGGCGATGAATCCGGAGACGGGGAAGTCTCTCGATCTTTCCGGATCCACGCTCCGCTCCGTATCGCCCATCCACCTGGAGTACCTGCGCAACATGGAGGTGGGCGCCTCCATGTCCGTGTCCCTCCTCCGCGGGGGCGAGCTGTGGGGGCTGGTGGCCTGCCACCACGCCACGCCGCGCTACGTGAGCTACGACGTCCGCACGGCGTGCGAGTTCCTGGGGCAGGCGTTCTCCGTCCAGCTGGGGGCCATCGCGGAGATCGACGACCGCGCCTACGAGCTGCGCGTCTCCTCCCTCGGCGCGCAGCTCCTCGATCGAACCGCGGCGGACGAGGACGACTGGGTCCGCGCGCTCACCGAGGGCACGCCGTCGCTCGCGGACCTCGCCGCGGCGCCGGGCGCGGCGGTGGTCAGCGGCGGGACGTGCGCGACGGTGGGCGAGACGCCGTCGGCGGAGGAGATCCTGGCGCTGGCCGCCTGGCTCTCCTCGCGCGACGCGGACCTCTTCCACACGGAGCACCTGGGGCGCGACTTCCCCGCGGCCCAGGCGTACGCCGGCGGGGCGAGCGGTCTTCTCGCCGCCGCCGTCTCGCGCGGCCGCGGCGACTACCTCCTCTGGTTCCGCCCGGAGGTCGTGCGGACCGTGGAATGGGCGGGGAATCCCGAGAAGCCCGTGCGCGCCGCCGCCGGGCCTCCGCCGGGCGCCGAGCACCACGCGGACGAGGTGCCCACGCTGAGCCCGCGCAAGTCGTTCGCCGCGTGGAGCGAGACGGTGCGCGGGCGGTCGGCGCCCTGGCATCCGGCGGAGGTCAGGGGAGCGGCGGAGCTGCGCGGGCGGATCGTGGAGATCGTCCTGCGGCGCGCGGACCAGCTGGCGCGGCTGAACGCGGAGCTTTCGCGGAGCAACGACGAGCTGGACGCCTTCGCCTACATCGTCTCGCACGACCTGAAGGAGCCGCTGCGGGGGATCCACAACTTCTCGCGGATGCTGCGCGAGGACCACGGCGCGGCGCTGGACGACGAGGGGCGCGAGGAGGTGGAGACGCTGCTGCGGCTGAGCGCGCGGATGGACGGGATGCTGGACTCGCTCCTCACCTACTCGCGCGCCGGGAAGCTGGAGCTGCGGCTGGTGGACACCGATCTCCAGGCGCTCCTGGCCGAGGTGCTGGACACGCTCCGCACGCGGCTCCAGGAGAGCGGGACGGAGATGCGCGTCCCCCGCCCGCTCCCGACCGTGCGCTGCGACCCCGTCCGCGCCGGGTCCGTCCTGCAGAACCTGATCTCCAACGCGGTCAAGTACAACGACAAGCCGGAGAAGTGGATCGAGGTCGGCTGGCTCGATCCGGAGACGGAGGGCGGGACGCCGGTGCTCTACGTGCGCGACAACGGGATCGGGATCCCCGAGAAGCACTGGGACTCCATCTTCCGCATCTTCAAGCGGCTGCACGGGCGCGACCGCTTCGGCGGGGGATCGGGGGCGGGGCTGACCATCGCCCGCAAGCTGGTGGAGCGGCACGGGGGGCGCATCTGGCTGGAGTCGGCGCCGGGGGAGGGGACCACCTTCTTCTTCACCCTGGAGCCCGACCCGTGGAGCTGACCCGCCCCGCCGGGCCCATCCTGATCGTGGAGGACAGCGACGAGGACTACCGCGCGCTCCTCTGGGCCATGAAGCGGCTGGGGCTGGAGCACCAGGTGGAGCGCCGCGAGGACGGCGACGCCGCGCTGGCCCGCCTCCGCGAGGACGGCGCCCGGCGACCGGCGCTGATCCTCCTGGACCTGAACCTGACGGCCGGCGACGGGTGCGAGGTGCTGGCCGAGATCAAGGCGGAGGAGGCCACCTGCACCATCCCCGTGGTGGTGTGGACCACCTCCGCCAACCCCCACGACGTGGAGCGCTGCTACCGCGCCGGCGCCAACAGCTACGTGCTCAAGCCGCTGGACATGGACACCTTTCTCCACGAGGTCCAGGCGCTCACGCGCTACTGGTTCGACGTGGTGATGCTTCCTGGCGAGACCTTCCCGTGAATCCTGAAGTGCCGCGCACCATCCTGGTGGTGGACGACTCCCCCGAGGACCGCGCCGTGGTCCGCCGCCTCCTCCGCGAGGCGGGCGCCCAGTACACGGTCGTCGAGGCCGAGGAGGGGGCCGAGGGGCTGGCGAAGCTCCGCGAGAGCTGGCCCGACCTGGTCCTCCTGGACTTCCACCTCCCCGACCTGGAGGGGCCCGAGTTCATCGACGCCATGCGCGGGGGCCGCTGGGCCGGCGCGCTCCCCGTCCCCGTGGTTCTCCTCACCGGGCAGGACAACCCCGGCGCGGCGGTGGCCACCCTCAACCAGGGCGCGCAGGACTACGTGGTCAAGGGGACGCTGACCGCGCACGGGCTGGCGCGGGTGGTGGAGAACGCCATCGAGAAGTACACCATCCAGCGCGAGCTGGAGGAGAAGAGCGCCGCGCTGGAGGAGCGCACCCACGCCCTGGAGGCCCGCAACGCCGAGCTGGAGGCCGTGCGCTCCGTCCTCCAGGCCAAGCTGGGGGAGCTGGCCGACGCCACCCGCGCCAAGGACCAGTTCCTGGCCGTGATGTCGCACGAGATGCGCACCCCGCTGAACGCCATCCTGGGGTACGTGGACCTGCTGGAGATGGGGATCGGCGGCGAGCTGGGGGACGGGCAGCGGGCGCACGTGGAGCGCATCCGCATCGGGAGCCGCCACCTGCTGGAGCTGATCAACGACGTGCTGGACCTGGCCAAGGCCGACGCGCGGATGCTGGAGATGGACCTGCGTCCCGTGGACCTGGAGGCCGTGCTGGAGGAGGTGACGGCGCTCCTGGAGAGCCGCGCGCAGGTGCAGGGGATCACCCTGGAGGTGGAGCCGTGCGGCCCCGCCATGCCGCACGTGCTGGCCGACCTGCAGCGGCTGCGGCAGATCCTGGTGAACCTGGTGGGGAACGCGCTCAAGTTCACCGAGAGCGGGGTGGTCACCGTGCGCTGCGTCCCCGGGGGGGACGGCACCGTGCGCATCGCCGTGGCCGACACGGGGGTGGGGATCGCCCCCGAGTCGCTGGCGCTGGTCTTCAACGAGTTCTACCAGGCCGACTCCGAGCTCACCCGCACCCGCGGCGGGAGCGGGCTGGGCCTCGCCATCTCCCAGCGCCTGGCGCGGCTGATGGGGGGCGACATCGCCGTGGAGAGCAAGCTGGGCTCCGGCTCCGTCTTCACGCTCACCATCCCCGCGGCCGACGCGGGGAGCGAGCTGCGGCTGGAAGACGTGCAGGGGCACGGCGCGCGGATGCAGGCCGGCGGCGAGGAGGTGGCGCCGCGCCGCGAGCCGCGCGCCCCCGTCGTGGTCGTGGCCTACGGCCCGCGCCCCGAGGCGCTGGCGCAGCTGGAGAAGCGGGTGCAGCCCAGCGTGCGGCTGGTGTGGACCACCGACGCCGAGTCCGTCCCCGACGTGGCCCGCCGCGAGCGCGCCTCGCTGGTGGTGCTGGACATCGCCAGCGGCGGGCCGGCGTGGAGCGCGGCGTACGCGCTCCGCGACGTCCCGGAGCTGGCCGCCACCGCCGTCCTCCTCCTCCCGTCGATCCCCGACGAGGCGGGGGACGACGGCGCGGGGGGGCTGGACCTGGGATGGGTGTCGCTGGTGCCCAAGCCCTTCACCGCCGCGCAGCTCACCCGCGCCGTCTCCTCGGCCGTGGGCGAGCCCGACGAGCCGGCCGGGGGCGCCATCGCCGAGTGCGACGTCCTGATCGTGGACGACGACGCGGACTCGCGCCGGGTGGCCAGCAAGTTCCTGGCGGCCGCCGGGGTGGAGGTGCGCGAGGCCCCCGACGGCGAGACGGCGCTGGAGGACATGCGCCGCAAGGCCCCGGACGTGGTGGTGCTGGACCTGATGATGCCCGTGCTGGACGGCTTCGGCGTCCTGGCCACCATGCGCGCCGACCCGCTCCTGGCCTCCATCCCCGTGGTGGTCCTCTCCGCCAAGAGCCTCACCGAGGCCGAGCGGCAGTTCCTGGCCCGCACCGCCTCGCGCGTGCTGCAGAAGGGCGAGCACCGCCTGGCCGACGTGGCCGCGCTGGTGCTCCGCGCCGCCGGCACCGCCCGCGCCGCGCCCCCCGCCCCGTGAGCACCGCCCCCGCCCCGCCTCCCCCGCGCCCGGCCGCCGCGCCGCCCGCCGACGATCCGTCGGCGCGGCTGGTGGCGGCGCTCCCCGACGGCGTCCTGGCCTTCGACCGCGAGTGCCGCTACACCGCCTGGAACCCGGTGATGGAGCGCATCTCCGGGATGCGGGCCGCGGACGTCCTGGGGCGCGTGGCGTGGGAGGTCTTCCCCTTCATCGCCCAGGAGGGGGAGGACGAGTACTTCCGCGCCGCGCTGGCCGGCGAGGAGCGCGCCGCGCGGGACCGCCGCTTCCACGTCCCCGAGAGCGGGCGCGAGGGGTGGTTCCAGTCCCGCTACCTCCCCCTCCGCGACGCGGGCGGGGCGATCGTCGGGGGGATGGCGGTCATCCGCGAGACCACCGGGACGCGGCGGGCCGACGCCGAGCTGCGGCTGCGCGGGCGGGTGCTGGAGAGCATGAGCGAGGGGGTGAGCGTCAGCGACGAGGACGGCTTCATCCTCTACACCAACCCGGCCGAGGACCGGATGTTCGGCTACGACCCCGGGGAGCTGGCGGGGCAGCACGTCTCCGCGCAGAACGCCTACCCGCCCGACGAGAACCTGCGCATCGTGGGCGAGGTGATCGAGGCCCTGAAGCGCGACGGGGCGTGGACGGGGGAGTGGGCCAACCGGCGCAAGGACGGGACGGAGTTCCCCACCTGGTCGCGGATCACGGCGCTGGAGATGGCGGGGCGCCAGTACTGGGTGTGCGTGCAGGAGGACATCACCGAGCGCAAGCGCGCCCAGGCCGAGGTGGCCGCCGCCCGCGAGGAGGCCGAGGCGCGGGCGGAGGAGGCCAGCGACCTGGCGGCGCGGCTGCAGGAGCAGGCGGCCGAGCTGGAGCACCAGGTGGAGGAGGTCCGCTCGCTGGCCGAGGACCTGGCCGAGGCCAACCTCCTCCTGGCCGAGGCCGCCGCCGAGGCCCGCCACGCCCGCGACGCCGCGGAGGAGGCCCGCCGCCGCACCGCCGACGTGCTGGAGAGCATCACCGACGCCTTCTTCGCCGTGGACCACCAGTGGCGCTTCACCTACGTGAACGCCCGCGCCGAGCAGGTGGTGGGCCGCGCGCGGGCCGGCCTGCTGGGGAAGGTGCTCTGGGAGGAGTTCCCCGAGTTCGTGGGGACGGCGTACTGGGAGAACGCCCACCGGGCCGTGCGCGAGCGCGTCCCCGTCCACTTCGAGGAGGCCGCCCCGTCGCTGGGGATCTGGACGGAGATGCGCCTGTATCCCACCCCCGACGGGCTGGCCGTCTACTACCACGACGCCAGCGTCCGCCGCCGCGCCGAGGTGGCCGCCTCGCTCCTGGCCCGCGCCGGCGCCGCGCTGGCCGGCTCGCTGGACCAGGCGGAGACGCTCTCGGCCGTGGCCGCCATCGTCGTCCCGGAGCTGGCGGACTGGTGCTCCGTCGACATGGTGGAGGACGGCGAGATCCGGCAGCTGGCGGTGGCGCACGTGGACCCCGAGCGGGTGAAGTGGGCGCGGGAGATCCGCCTCCGCCATCCCCCCGACCGCGACGCGCCGCGCGGCCTCCCCCACGTCCTCCGCACCGGCGAGCCCGAGCTGTACGGCGAGGTCTCCGACGCCATGCTGGCGGCCGCCGCCAGGGACGAGGAGCACCTGGCGCTTCTCCGCGAGGTGGGGTTCGCCTCGGCGATGATCGTCCCGCTGCGCACCCGCGGCGCCGCGTTCGGCGCCATCACCTTCGTGGCGGCCGAGTCCGGGCGGCGGTACACGGAGGGCGACCTGGCGCTGGCCGGCGAGCTGGCGGCACGGGCCGCGCTGGCAGTGGAGCACGCGCGCGCCTTCCGCGACGCCCGGGCCGCCCGCGCCGCCGCCGAGCGCGCCGCGGAACGGACGGCGCGGCTGCAGTCGCTCACCGCCGCGCTGGCCGAGGCGCTGACGCCCCGGCAGGTGGCGCGGGTGGTGGTGGAGCAGGGGGTGGCAGCCCTGGAGGCGGACGCCGGCGTCATCGTCCTGACCACCGAGGACGGCGCCTGGCTGGAGATGGCCGGCACCTCCGGGTACCCGGAGGACACCGTGGCCGGGTGGGACCGCTTCCCCCTCTCCGCCGACACCCCGCTCTCCGAGGCCGTGCGGACGCGGAAGCCGGTCGCCCTCCCCTCGCTGGCCGACCGGGCGCGGCGCTTTCCCGCCCTGGGCCACATCGCCACCGAGTACGCGGCCACCCTCTCGGTGCCGCTGGTGGTGGAGGGGGCGCCCGTGGGGGCGATGGGGCTCTCCTTCCACCAGGAGCGCGAGGTGGGGCCCGAGGAGCACGGCTACCTGATGGCCATCGGCCGGCAGTGCGCGCAGGCGGTGCGGCGCGCGCGCCTCTACGAGGCCGAGGCCGCCGCCCGGCGCGAGGCGCAGCGGGCGGAGCGGCGGGTGGCCTTCCTGGCCGAGGCGTCGGGGGTGCTGGGGGCGGCGCTGGACTACGAGGGGAACCTGTCGGCGGCGGCGCGGCTGGCTGTCCCCTTCCTCTGCGACTTCTGCATGGTGGACGTGGTGGACCGCGAAGGGATGCTGCGCCGCCTGGCCCACGCCCACGCCGACCCCGAGGGCGAGGCGATCCTGGGGCGGACGGTCGCCTACTACGCCAGCGCGGCGGGGCCGGGCGGGTCGCTGCTGGAGGTGATGCTGCGCGACGAGCCGCGCGTGGTGGACCCGCTGACGGAGGAGTGGCTGGTCTCCGTCTCCCGCTCGCCGGAGCACCTGGAGGACATGCGGCGGATGGACGCCCGCTCGCTGATGGTGGTGCCGCTGCGGGCCCGCGGCGCCAGCTTCGGGGTGATGACCTTCGCCTCGGCGGGGTCGGGGCGGCGCTACGGGGCGGACGACCTGGTGCTGGCGCAGGAGCTGGCCCGCCGGGCCGCCAGTGCGGTGGACAACGCGCGGCTCTACGAGGAGGCGCAGGAGGCCAACCGCGCCAAGGCGGGCTTCCTGGCCACGATGTCGCACGAGCTGCGGACGCCACTGAACGCCATCCTGGGGTACGCGGACCTCCTCGACCTGGAAGTGGCCGGGCCGCTGGCGGAGGCGCAGCGGACGCAGCTGCGCCGCATCCAGGCGGGCGGGCGCCACCTCCTCCAGCTGATCGAGGAGATCCTCACCTTCTCGCGGATCGAGGCGGGGCGCGAGGAGGTGCACTGGGCCCCGGCCGACGTGGGCGAGATCGCGCGCGAGGCGGCGGCGCTGGTGGAGCCGCTGGCGGCGGCCAAGCGGCTGGGGTTCTCGGTGCGCGTCGGAGACGGGGCGGGGGAGATGGAGACGGACCCGGGGAAGGTGCGGCAGATCCTCCTCAACCTCCTCTCCAACGCGGTCAAGTTCACCGACGCGGGCGAGGTGGCGCTGGAGGCGGAGGCCGACGGCGGGGGATGGACCGTCCGGGTGCGCGACACGGGGATCGGGATCGAGCGGGAGCAGGCGGAGCGGATCTTCGACCCGTTCTCGCAGGTGGAGCAGGCGCCCAGCCGGCGCGTGGAGGGGACGGGGCTGGGGCTCACCGTCAGCCGCCAGCTGGCGCGGCTGCTGGGGGGCGACGTGGAGGTGGAGAGCGTTCCGGGGGTGGGGAGCACGTTCACGGTGCGGCTGCCGAACAGGGGTGCCGCGCCCGGAGAGGGAGGCTGAATTGTCGGAGGAGCCGATCGCGACCGTTCTCCTGGTGGAGGACAACGAGGACAACCAGTTCGTCTACCGGACCATCCTGGAGCATTTCAACTACCGGGTGATCGTGGCGGGCGACGGGGAGGAAGGGGTGCGCCAGGCGCGCGAGGTGATCCCCGACGTGATCCTGATGGACGTGTCGATCCCGGTGATCGACGGGCTGGAGGCAACGCGCATCCTCAAGGCCGACCCCAGCACCGCCGCCATCCCGATCGTCGCGCTCACCGCCCACGCCCTCGCCGAGGACCGGCGACGCGCGTCGGAGGCCGGCTGCGACTCCTACCTCTCCAAGCCCGCCGAGCCCAAGAAGGTCCTCGCCGAGGTCAAGCGCATGCTGGAGATCCGCGACAGCAGCCGCTGAGCGGGGCGATGATTCGCGTCGCCGGTCGCGGGCTCGATCTCCGCGCAGCACCCGAGACGTAGCGCGAGATCCTCGTGCCCCACCATACGCTCGCCGAGCCGGTACGTGGCGCTCCGCCATCTTACCGCTGCGGGCACTTGGCGCTAGTTTGCGCTGCCGTCCGCACCCTCCGCGTCTGCCCTCCGCCGATGCCTCACGACGTCTTCATCTCCTACGCCCGCGACGCCAGCCGCCCCCACGCCGAAGCGCTGCACAAAGCGCTCGGCGCCGACGTCGCCTTCCTCGACACCGAGGGGATCGGCGTAGGCGACCCGCTCCCCGAACGGCTGGTGGACGCGCTGTACGACGCCCGCGTGATCGTCATCTTCGCGGAGCCGACGTACTTCACGCGCCGCTATTGCCTCCAGGAGTTCCAGATCGCTTGCGGTCCGTTCTTCCAACTGCTGGACCTTGGGGGTGCGACGCAGCAAGAGAAGGACGAGGCGATCCGCGGGATCGTCGTGGCGCTCCCGCCGGCGGGCGTGGACCCAATAATGGAGCGGTTCCCATCCGGCATCGGGGGGCGGAACTGGCCGAAGGTCGACGAGGTCGATGCGCTCGCCAGCCTGGTGCTCGACGAGCTTGCCGCCAAGCCCGCCACCCTACGCGAGCGATACGAGGTGCTGGGAGCGGATGAAGCCGAGCGCGCGCGCTTCCTGGCGTGGTCCCGCCTCCCCGTTCCGCAGAGGATCGGAGCGATTCCAGTGGCGAGAAGTCAGCCGGAGCCATCGATCGGTGACGCATTCGTGGGCCGCGCGGATGATCTCTGGCGCATACACCACGTCCTGGCGAACCGGGGCGCCGGCTCCGCCACCGCCGCGGGCTTCACAGGGTCGCTGATGGCGATGGGAGGCATGGGGAAGACGCGGATCGCCCTGGAGTACCTGTGGCGATTCGGGACGCGCGACTGGCGAGGCGGTCTCTTTTGGATCAACGCCGAGCAGGTGGAGACCGCCGAGTCACAGCTCTACGACATCCTTCGCGCTCTGAATCCGGCTGCGCCACCCATCGAGGCCGTCCGCGCTGCGCCCGGAGGAGTGGCGGACGCCTTGGCGGCAGTGATCCGGGCGATGAGCGATCCCCGCCCGCTCTTCATCATCGACAACGTTCCGGAGGCCAAGCCGGGCGAGCGGATGGAACCGCTGAAAACCTGGTGCCCCGCGTTGGGCGAGGTGCCCGTGCTCATCACGTCGCGCCGGCAGGTGTCGCTGGGCGTCGACGGAAACATCGTTTCCATTGCCGTCGACGTCCTGAGCCCCGATGCATCGGTTCTCCTGCTCACACGGGACGTGGACCGGCGTCAGCTGAAAAACGAGGAGTGGAAGGAGATCGCCCAGTGGGTTGGCCACCTCCCGCTCGCGATCGAGCTGCTCAACGGCCTGTTGAAATCAAAGGAGATCCCTGCCGCAAAACTGCTGGAGATGAGCCGCACCGAGCGACCGAGCGAGGCGCTGGAGCATGGCATTGAAGCAATCCGCGCAAGTGTCCCTGTCGGCAACCTCCGCGGCATCGCCGAAGCATTCCAGGAATCGTATGATCGGCTGACTCCTGACCAGCAGCATGCCGCGCGGCTGATTGCGTGGATGGCGCCGGAGCCGATTCCCGAGTTCATAGTCGACGCGCTCGGTCCAGATGTCTTCAAACCCGGCGTGCGCAGCGCCCTGAGCACCAGATCGTTCGTGGCCGAAGTCCGTGACGGGTCCGGAGCGTACTTCGGCTCCATGCACCGCGTGCTCGCCGATTTCGTGCTGAGCCAATCCCCCAATATCGAGGAGGAATTCGATCTGCTGTCATCCCACCTGCTGAGGTTGCTCAACGCCGTAGAGGGCCAGGGCGACATTGGGGCGCGCCGGGTGCAGGAGTGTTTCCCGCTCATCTCAGCCGTGCTTGGACACCGCTATTCGTTACTGCGCGATGCATCGGAGATTGGAGGTGCATTCGGATTCGCGAATCAGGCCGGCATCGTGCTGTCGCGCTGGGGGCGCGCGGAACTCGCAGGCGCCTTATTTAACAGCTTGTCGGCGCAGTCAGCACGCTGGCTTGGTGAGGAGCACCCGGCTACGCTCGTCTCGATGAACAACCTCGCGAACACGCTGAAGAGCAAGGGCGATCACACTGGAGCTCAGGAGCTACACGAGCGCGTGCTGGCGGTGGGGCGCCGGACTCTGGGCGAGGAGCATCTGGATATGCTCGGCTCGTTGAACAATCTTGCGAGCACACTAAAGAATCGTGGTGATTACGCGGGAGCGCAGGAGCTACAGGAGCGTGTGCTGGAGGCGCGGTGCCGCATCTTGGGCGAGGAGCATCCGGACACGCTCGCCACGATGAACAATCTTGCGAACACGTTGACGGACCGGGGGAATCACCCTGGAGCACAAGAGCTACAGGAGCGTGTGCTTGAGGCGAGGCGCCGCATCTTGGGTGAGGAGCACCCGGTTACACTCTCCTCAATGAACAACCTCGCGAACACGCTGGGGGATCGGGGAGATTACGCGGGAGCGCAGAGGCTACAGGAGCGCGTTCTTGAGGCTAGGCGCCGCACCCTGGGTGGGGAGCACCCAGCTACGCTTTCCTCGATGAACAACCTCGCGGCCACGCTAAGGGATCGTGGGGATCAGTCAGGAGCGCAAGCGTTATCGGAGCAGACAGTCGACGCGATGCGGCGGCGACTGGGAGTTGAGCACCCGTGGACGACCATTGCCGCGTGGGGATTGTTGCAAGTCCACCTGGCCCAGGGTGATACCGTGTCGGGCGAGCGCGGCCTCCGCGAGAATCTACTGTGGCTGCTGGAGCGAGATACTGATACGTTGGCAAGGCAGCAAAGAGAGATCAGGGCTGCTCTCGAACAGATGATTGCGGCATCATCCCCCCAAGACGAAGCCGGCGATGCCGAAGAGGACTAGCTCCGCCGCCTACACCGGCCGCGCGACCATGATGCCCGTGGCGCGGCGGATGGCGCTGACGTAGCCGTGCAGGGTGGAGCGGCTGACCTCCACGGCGCCGCCGGAGAGCGGGGCGTGCAGGACGCGGAGGACGCCGGCGCGGTCGCGGTAGGCCATCCCCGTGTGCGAGGCGTCCAGGCCGGCGATGGACGTGGCGAAGGCCAGCACGTCGCCCGTCTGGATGCGGGACTGCACCTGGGGGATGCGCGCGGGGGGGATCACGTGGCGCGGCGCATCGTCCAGCGAGCGCTCCATCTCCCCGATCGCCGCAAACGTCGCGTCGTCCTTGAGCGCCGCGTAGGCGGACCGGTGCTCCGTCATGAAGCGCAGCGGGCGCCGATCCTCGTCTCCTCCCAGCTCCTTCCCCATGTCGCGCACCAGCCCGCGCCGCGCCCCGTCCAGGATCCACTCGCTGAAGTAGTGCAGCCGGCTCGCGTACCCCGCGCGAACGCCGCCGCGGTAGCGCATCCGCTCCACCTCCCGCGCGAACTCCGCCCACCCCGCCGACGAGCCGGCCCGCGCCGCGCGCGCCACCGCCAGCGCGCTCTCCACCAGCGTCACGCAGTCGAATCCGTCCAGGTGCAGCGTCAGCGGCTCGGCATGCGGAGCGCCGGCGGCGAGGTACGCCTCCAGCGTGTGCGCCCGGTACGGCGAGCCCAGCGCCAGCTCCCCCGCGCGCGCCACCGCCCGTCCCAGCGCCGTGCTCTCGCGCGCCAGCCCGTCCGCGCGCAGCGTGCGGAGCCAGCGCGCCAGCCGCTCGCGGTCCGTCTCCGTCGCGCCGCGCAGCAGCGCGGAGGCGTCGAGGCGGCCGGAGACGAGGAGCGACGCGGCCGTGAGGGCCGCGCCGCGGAGCAGGGTGCGTCGGGAGATGGCGTCGTCCATCGGGATCACGGCTGGATCGGGTTCGGCGTCCGCGTGGGACGCGGCGGGGCGGCTGGTACACCGGAGGGGTGGGGATGGATCGGCGGGGCGGATCGGGATCGCGGCGCGCGGTCAATCCACCTCGAAGCCGCCGAATCCGCCTTCGCCGCGCTCCTGGGCGTCCTCCTCGTTGGCCTCCAGGACGGCGCGGAGAAGGTCGTCCAGCAGGTCCAGGCGCTCGCGCTCGGTGCGCGACTCCAGCAGGCTCTGCTGCCACGCCGCGTCGATGCGGATGGCCTGCGCGATCTGGAACCCCGCCTCGTCGTCCAGGTCAATCTCCGGGAAGCTCTCCTGGTAGCGCACCACCTCGCGCAGCACGCGGTGGAAGAGGTCGATGGACACCTGCCGCCGCGCCTCGATCTCCGGCCCCTGCTCCACCACGTTGGGCTCGTCCTCGTACGGGCCGGCCAGCGCCTCGTAGTAGGGCATCCCGGACTCGATGCCGTCCTCCACGCGGAAGCGCTCGCGGCCCTTGCACAGGATCAGCGAGCGGCCGTCGGGGAGGGGCTGGAACTTGAGGATCTCGGCCACGGTGCCCACGCGCCCCGTCTCCATCTGGAAGGGCCCGTGCCGGTCCGGATCGTGGTACACCAGCCCGAACCGCCCGTCGCCCTCCACGCAGCGCGCCACCATCTGCCGGTACCGCGGCTCGAAGATGTGCAGCGGGATCGGCGCGCCCGGGAAGAGGACGAGAGGGAGGGGAAAGAGCGGGAGGCGGATCATTTCGTGAGTATAACCCGCCGGACGCCCCGGCGCGACGCCCGCTCCGTATCGTTTGTCGCGGGTTCGTAGTGGCACGCCCGGCGCGGATGCCGCCGGGCTGGGGAGATCGGGATCGGATGATCGGGATCGGCGGATCATTCGGATCCGAATCGGTCCGTCGCCGTAAAGCAGTCATTCCAGGGCCGGTAGCGCTGAACCCGCCCGTCCACTGTCGCCGGCGGGCCCGTGGAATCTACTCGAGGCAGCAGCGAGGCCCGGGCGCGGCAGCGGCGACACCATCCGGTCCGCAACGACCGCGGCTCGAGCGGACCTGGCGCGCGGACCTCGGCCGTTGCGGCCGCGGCGATCTCGTCGCTGCCGCGCTCGTTCCTCGGCTAGATCCCACGGCCCTGCCGTACCTCGTGGGAGACGCGGGATCCACCTGACCGGGCCTCTGGATGACTGCTGAACGGCAACGGATCATTCGGCCTGGATCGATGCGGATCGTGCTCAGCCCGGATCAAGCTCGGCTGCGACGAAACGAGAAGCGGGGCGCCGGATCTTCCGGCGCCCCGCTATCCGTCCTCGTCGCGCCCGCCGCGCATCCAGGCGGGGAGCGGGATCCCTTCGTCGCGGTAGATGGCGGCCAGCGCCTCCAGCAGCTGCGCCAGCCGCCGGTCGCGCGAGCGCTCGGGGACCGACTCCAGCGCGGCGGAGAAGGCGGCGCGCACCGTCTCCTCGTCCACCGCGTCGCGGAAGGGCGCGGCGTGCGCGAAGTACCACCGCTCCATCTTGAGGAGCGTGGAGGCGCGCGGCTCCTTCTGCCCCATGATGAAGTCGCGCAGCCCCATGGCGCTCAGCCCGACGAGGCGCGCGACGCCGCGGAGGGACGTGACGGCCACCGCCCGCGCGGCCGTCTCGCGCAGGGTGCGCGTGGACACGCGGCGATCAGGCGTCGGCATTCGCCTCCGCCCCGCCGCACCGGCCCCGCCGGTGTATAAACTGTAAGAATCCGGTAGAGTTACACTATAGGAGCTAACCCGCCGACCCGCGCGCCGCAAGACCTTTTTCGATCATCGGCATTCCGGGGCCGATTGCAGAAGTACAGAAAGTGAACGCCGTCGACGCCCCCGCCGGCCGCCCGCCCCACGCCGAATCCGCCCCGAGGAGAGATCCGCGAACCGCGCCGGCCAAGTAGTGTACTTGGGGCGCCCGGAGTCCACCGGATTGCCCCCGCCCCGGACGCGCCGTAGATTCCCGGCCTCTCCCGAACCCGGCAAAAGAGGACGCAAGCACGTGAACAGATCGGCACTTACGCATTCGGACACCTTCGTCAGGCGCCACGTGGGACCGGACGCGTCCGAGGTCCAGCGCATGCTCGAGGTCCTGGGCCACTCCTCGCTGGACGAGCTGATCGACGCCACCGTCCCGGAGTCCATCCGGCTCCACCGCCCCCTGGCGCTGGGCCCCGAGCGCAGCGAGTACGAGCTTCTCGCCGAGCTGCGCGAGATCGCCCGGAAGAACAAGGTCTTCCGCTCGTTCATCGGGATGGGCTACCACGACACCATCGTCCCCCCCGTCATCCAGCGCAACGTGCTGGAGAACCCGGGGTGGTACACGCAGTACACGCCCTACCAGGCCGAGATCGCCCAGGGCCGCCTGGAGGCGCTGCTGAACTTCCAGACGATGGTGGTGGACCTCACCGGCCTCCCCATCGCCAACGCGTCGCTGCTGGACGAGGGGACCGCCGCCGCCGAGGCCATGGCGCTGGCCTTCCACTCCGCCGGGAGCGACGAGCGCAACGCCTTCTTCGTCGCCGAGAGCTGCCATCCGCAGACCATCGACGTGGTGAAGACGCGCGCCCGCGCCCGCGGCCACGAGGTGATCGTGGGCGATCCCGAGGCGTTCGACTTCTCCACCCCCGTCTTTGGCATCCTCCTCCAGTACCCGACGACGGACGGCGCCGTGGTGGACTACGGCGCCCTCGCCGGCCGGGCCCGCGGGGAGGGCGCGCTGGTGATCGCCGCCGCCGACCTCCTCTCGCTGGCGCTGCTGACGCCGCCGGGAGAGTGGGGCGCCGACATGGCCATCGGGAGCACGCAGCGCTTCGGCGTGCCGCTGGGCTTCGGCGGGCCGCACGCGGCGTTCTTCGCCTGCCGCGACGAGCACAAGCGCCAGATCCCCGGCCGCATCATCGGCGTCAGCACCGACGCGCAGGGGAACCGCGCGCTCCGCATGGCGCTGCAGACGCGCGAGCAGCACATCCGCCGCGAGAAGGCCACCAGCAACATCTGCACGGCGCAGGTGCTGCTGGCGGTGATGGCGGGGATGTACGCCGTCTACCACGGCCCTGCCGGGATCCGGCAGATCGCCGAGCGCGTGCACCTCTTCGCCGCCATGCTGGCCGAGGGGTCGCGCCGCCTGGGGTACAGGGTGGTCAACGAGACGTACTTCGACACGGTTCGGGTCGACGTCGGCACGCGGCTGCAGGGGATCATCGCCTCGGCCCGCGACCGCGGCGTCAACCTGCGGCCGTTCGACGAGACCAGCGTCTGCATCGCCCTGGACGAGACGGTGGGGACGGAGGATCTGGAAGCGATCCTCGTCTCCCTGAACCGCGGCTCCCCGCTTTCGTTCGAGGTGGCCGACCTGGCCGGCGCGGCGACGACGGGGATCCCCGGCTCGCTGGCGCGGACGACGGCGTACCTGACGCATCCCGTCTTCAACACCTACCACTCCGAGACGGAGATGCTGCGCTACATCCGCGGGCTGGAGGGGCGCGACCTGTCGCTGGCGCACTCCATGATCCCGCTGGGGTCGTGCACCATGAAGCTGAACGCCACGGTGGAGATGTTCCCCGTCTCGTGGCCCGAGTTCAACCGCATCCACCCGTTCGCCCCGCCCGAGCAGACGCGCGGCTACCAGGAGATCTTCCGCCAGCTGGAGAGCGACCTGGCCGAGATCACCGGCTTCTCGGCGGTGTCGCTGCAGCCCAACGCCGGCTCGCAGGGCGAGTACGCGGGGCTGCTGTGCATCCGCCAGTACCACGAGGCGCGCGGGCAGGCGCACCGCGACGTGTGCCTGATCCCGCAGTCGGCGCACGGGACCAACCCGGCCAGCGCGGTGATGGCGGGGCTCCAGGTGGTGGTGGTCGGCACGGCGTCCAACGGCAACATCGACCTGGACGACCTGCGCCGGAAGGCGGACCAGCACGCCGACCGCCTGTCGTGCATCATGATCACCTACCCCAGCACGCACGGCGTCTTCGAGGAGGAGATCCGCGAGATCTGCGAGATCGTCCACGAGCGCGGCGGGCAGGTGTACATGGACGGCGCCAACATGAACGCGCAGGTGGGGCTCTGCCGCCCGGGCGACTTCGGCGCGGACGTCTGCCACCTGAACCTGCACAAGACGTTCTGCATCCCCCACGGCGGCGGCGGCCCGGGGATGGGGCCCATCTGCGTGGCGGAGCACCTGGGGCCGTTCCTTCCCGGGCACCCGGTGGTGCCGGTGGGGCAGGGCGCGCACGGCGCGGTCTCGGCCGGGCCGTGGGGAAGCCCCAGCATCCTCCCCATCTCCTGGGTCTACATCAAGCTGATGGGGGCCGAGGGGCTCACGCTGGCCACCAAGATCGCCATCCTGAACGCCAACTACGTGGCGAAGCGGCTGGAGGAGCACTACCCGGTGCTCTACCGCGGCGCGCGGGGCACGGTGGCGCACGAGTGCATCGTGGACCTGCGGCAGCTGAAGGGGTCGGCGGGGATCGAGGTGGAGGACGTGGCCAAGCGGCTGATCGACTACGGCTTCCACGCGCCGACGGTCTCGTTCCCGGTGGCGGGGACGATGATGATCGAGCCCACCGAGAGCGAGGCGCTGTCGGAGATCGATCGCTTCTGCGATGCGATGATCGCCATCCGCGAGGAGATCCGGGAGATCGAGATCGGTGTGCTGGACCGCGCCGACAACCCGCTGAAGCACGCGCCGCACACCATGGCCGTGGTGACGGCGGACGAGTGGACGCGCTCGTACGGCCGCCAGCGCGCCGCCTTCCCGGCGCCGTGGGTGCGCGACCGGAAGTTCTGGCCGCACGTGGGCCGCGTGAACAACGCCGCCGGCGACCGCAACCTCATCTGCTCCTGCATCCCCATCGAGGAGTACGCGGCGGTGTAGAGCCGGTACCGAATCAGCTTGGACGTGACCTGAACCCCGCCGCGCAATCGGCGGGGTTCTTCTTGCGATATAGATAGTGGTGGACGATAGTATTGCCTGAGGAAATTGTGTTCTTGCAGTTTGAGTAGCTATCCGTTTTCCGCTGCGCTCTCCACACCTCTCAAGAAGATGAGTATGCCTCCAAAAAAGTTAGTCTGGCCTATTGAGAGCCATACCCACGGGAAGCACATCGTTCTTCGTGCGTATTTAAATGCGTGGCTCCCCATAATGGGGATAACGAACCAACGGATTGTCTTTATAGATGGCTTTGCGGGCCCCGGAGAATACGAAAATGGTGAGGATGGCTCCCCCATCATCGCGCTCAAAGCTATTGAGGAGCATCAATCAAAGAGTAAAATCAAATCTGAAGTGATTTATGTCTTCATTGAGTTCGATCAAGAGCGGGCTCATCATTTGAAGGAGAAGGTTAAAGCTTTCAAAGAGAGATTGCCTCCCAATGTGTCGGTCGAGGTAGTTAATGGAGATTGTGTGTCAACACTGAACGAGACGCTGGACGATTTGGAGCGCGCTAAGGCGAATCTTGCACCAGCGTTTGTTATGTTAGATCCATTTGGAGTTTCGCATACTCCACTCTCGATTGTCAGCCGCTTCCTGAAAAACCCGAAGTGCGAGATGTACATCTCGTTCATGTACGAAGCAATCAATCGCTTCAAAGAGTCACCCGAATTCGAACCTCACCTAGATGATCTGTTCGGGACAGCAGAGTGGAGGCAAGCTGCGAACATAGCTGATTCCTTTCAGCGTAAGCAATTCATCTACCGGTTATATGAAAGGCAGCTACGTACTGCTGGGGCTAAATATGTAACACATTTCGAATTGTTCGATGGGGACAAGAACCGGCACGTCTACACGATTTTTTTCGCCACGAAACACACTGCTGGAATGGACAAAATGAAGGAAGCAATCTGGCGGGCGGATCGTACTGGCGGATACCAATTCCGAGGCAGTAGAGGAGAGCAAATGACGATGGAAATAGATTCGGTAAACCTAGGTGCCTTTCAGTCTCAGTTGCTACACGTTTTCCGAGGCCGAGAGTGGGTAAGAATAGAGGAGATAACCGAGTGGGCACGTACAGATAAAACGGACTACTACTCGGGCCAAGTAAAGCGCGCTCTAAAGCCGATGGAGCAGGCTGGACGAATCGAAGTCGATCCGACTTCCAGAAAAAGGCCGGGGACCTATCCAGATGGAACTCGGATCCGCTTCAAAGCGCAAGGCTAAGGCGTTGGTCCTTAGTAGCTTCAGTCATCTCGGGATAGCCATTGTACTCCTGATTTTCGAGCACTCTACCGCCCGCTTTGGGCGTGCGGCCACCCCACTGCTTGAAAAAGAACGCAACTCTAGAATCTCTGCATTGATCGCGGATGTCCGTGGCCCACTCGGCTTCCATCTTCCTGTAGCCGTTGCCGCTCTCGCCGCCGACGATCACCCAGTGGATGCCGTCGAGATCTAGAGCCAGCGGCCCGAGCAGCGGCTCGCAGGAGAGAAAGCGCGTCGCTGCGGGCACCTGGCGGATGTGGTCGACGCGGTAGGCGACGTCCTGGTTCTCGACGGACGTGCCCATCCAGATGTGCGGCGGGATCTCGCCGGCTGGAAACAGATCCTGATTCAGGTTGAAGAACCGCAGTGCGCGAGCGGGGCGCTTGGTGAGCACCTGATAGACGTGGTGATCCACGTCCAGCATCACCTGGAAGACGCGACGCACGAACTCGTCGGGAAGATCGACGTGGAAGAGGTCCGACATGGAGTTCACGAACACCGTGCGCGGCTCTTTCCATCTTGCCGGCTCCTTCAGCCGTTCCGGCCAGGTACGTACCGCGAACGGATCCGCGTCGTTCTCGGGCGTGCTGATGACGGGAAGCTGGCGGAGATAGGTGGAGGCGAGGCGCTTGTGGGCGAGTGCGTACGCGTAGCAGTTGTCGCATCCCGCGCTCACCTTCGTGCAGCCCGTAGCCGGATTCCACGTGGCGTCCGTCCACTCGATGCCCGTATGCTGCCCCATCGCCGCCGCCTTCCCGGGTGAACAGAATCCGAAGACCAGCGAATATAGTGTACATCCCGGACGGCTCCAAGCGGCCGGTGAATCAGTTCACGAAAGGCGCCGCGACAGCCGAGTGTCTGGCGAGCCCTCCTCCCGCCGATTATCCTTCCCGTCCCGGCTGATTCCGGCCGGTCCCAGCCTTCCGCAGCTCGCGCTTCCCCGCCAAGCCGGCCCCGCAGGAGATCATCCCGATGGCACTGATGTACTGCCGCGAGTGCGGCAACCAGGTGAGCAGCGAGGCGCCCACCTGCCCCCACTGCGGCGTCCCGCGCCCCGTCATCCTCCCCGCCGTCGCGCATCCGGAGCCGTACTACCGGCACCCCGTCTCCATCGCGCCGCGCAAGGAGCACGACACCACGGTGGCCGCGCTGCTCAGCTTCTTCCTCCCCGGCGTGGGGCAGATGTACAAGGGCGAGGTGGGGCTCGGCGTCGCCTACCTCCTGGGCACCATCGTGGGATACATGGCGTGCGTGGTGCCCGGGATCGTGCTGCACATCCTCAGCATCGTCAACGCGGCCAAGAAGGACTACTGATACCGGATCCGGCTGGTCCTGGGCGCGGCAGCGGCGAAACCATCTCGGCCGCGACAGCCTCGGTTCAAGCGGATTCGGTATGAGGACCCGCCTGCGCCGCCACGGCACCGCGGGTCCTCGCTCGATCTCCCGATCCACATCCCCCGATCGTCACCCCCCCGATCGTCACCCCCCCGATCGTC
>Ga0247770_1000320_pt1 | contig 47081 bp, 38 predicted proteins | sample UWRJL136409B6_FD_179943 | JGI IMG/M metagenome (GOLD analysis project Ga0247770, IMG submission 179943) | Plant litter microbial communities from Arlington Agricultural Research Station in Wisconsin, United States - UWRJ-L136-409B-6 | ecosystem: Environmental > Terrestrial > Plant litter >...
ATTTAATCACAAAAATACCTGTAAGTCAATATATAATTGCTTTCCCAGCGCCTAATCTTTATATTTTATAGTTAATTTTTATAAAAATTATTAACTTTTTTACATACTAAGTTCGGTAGAGCCCTAAATTTCACAATTATTTCGGCATCAACCGCGCCGATACGGAAGTGAAAGTTGTTGCCATCACCTACGACGATGGCCCCTCTTCTCCCTATACAAATCAGCTTTTAGATATCTTAGACCGCTATCAAGTTAAAGCAACTTTTTTTGAAATCGGTCGCAATATTGAGAAACATCCAGAAATCGTGCCAATGATTGTCGCGAGGGGACATGAGTTGGCAAACCATTCCTACTCTCATAAATATATGATGTTTAAACCCCGGGAATTTTTGCTGTCTGAGATTGAAAAAACGGACAAACTTTTGCAGGAATTGGGGGTGAAGCAAGATAGTATCAGTTTTCGGCCACCCTTTGGTCTGCGATTTGTAGTTTTGTCTTATTTGCTATCCCAAATGCACAAAAAACTGATAATGTGGGATGTGAATTCCCTAGATTATAAAAAAACACTCACGGCGGAAGATATCGCAAATCGGGTGATTGATAATGTGCGATCGGGTTCGATTATGCTGATGCACGACAGCGGGGGCGATCGATCTAAAACACTAGCAGCAACGCAGGCGATCGTCAAGACTTTGCAGTCAAAAGGTTACGTATTTAAGACTGTTTCTGAGTTGCTGAAAAAATAGACCAGATCAAAAGAAATTAGCTGGGTGATAAAAATGGGACAAACTAACTCTAATCCAGTCAGACTGTATACCGGATTTATTCGCATCCTAAAAATAATTCAGTATCTCGGCTTCTTCGTTGTAGTTTTATTGGGTTTGATGTATTTGGGTTTTGCTGGAGGTATCTTCCTACAGGGTTCTTTCGCACCTCTAGCACTTGTTGTTTTGTTGTTACAATCAAGCATTGGCTGTGGGATGATTTACGTTGTTACTCAAGCACTGATAGCGATCGTTGACCTTCTAAGTCGTATAGAACAAAATACACGACCTCAATGACCTGATAGGCTTTTGGGGCAGGCAAAAGTGTCACACACTACCTTTTTCCCCGGGAGGGGACTAAAACGCAAACCCGGATTTGGGATTAAAGATAGTTTGCCACGTAATTAGCAATTTTTATGCTGCAGCCCGATGGCCCCATTCTCTCTAAACCATTTTTAATGCAACTGGCTAAATATTTATTATCTTGCAAAGTGCGATCGCCTACCAAAGCAGCTTCCTTGATAATATGAGAATTCGCTGGTTGTGTGCCAATAACCTGCACCGAATCACCTAAAAGTAGATTTTGAGCCTCCGCAAACCGACAGGTAAATGCAGGGCCTTTTCCCGGTACTGCATTTACAGGTTTTCCGAAGCCCACAGCTTGTTCGACAGCAGTTCCAGTCATCCCAATTACTAAACTAGAATGCTGCAAAATATCGGCGAAAGCATCGGCTGAGCAAATCACTTGTACTTGTTCTAATTTGTGTTTGCTAAAAGACGGTTTGATTCCTGGAAAAATGAGCTTTCCCGATCGGTATTGCTATCGGACTCGCACCGCAATTATCATGTGATTGAGGCATCATATCAATTCCGGTTGCATTGGAATGATTAAACCGCAGAGTACGCTCTTAACGCAGAGAAAGAGAACAGAGAGATGAATACAGGACGATGAAGGGCGGATTTGATATCAAAGGCGGAACTAAAGCTGCCCAAAACTGCACCAGTAAAGTAGAGTTAGTAGCAATTTATTTAACCAGTTCCAGCAGCAAAACGAGGTTGTTAGTGGCTTCCCGGAGGCGAGAACCGGGCAGAAGGGCGATCGTCCGAACTCGGGGGATTAACTGCAAATCTTTGGCCGTAGAATTGAGGTTGTCCATGACAGGATTGGCGACAAACTGAGCTTTCTTTAAACCTTGTCGGTTTAACTCAGCAGCAGTCAAAGGATCTCTAGTAAAAACAGCCAGACATTTCTTGGAGCAAAGCAACTGCCACAAGATTAAACCCAAATCGACTCGCCCTTGGTAATAATTAGAATGAGCGGATAGAAAAATTATATAGGGGCGGTTGCTGGCATGGGCGATCGCCTCCGCGACAAGATCCCCAGTCGCCACCACCAAATCGCAGCGACGCGAATCTGTCCAAACAGCGTGCAATTGCTGCTTTCGTCACCGCAATCAGGCCGGCCCCAATATCTTTGAGCAAAAACAGGGGATTCATGTAAAAAACGCCGCCTGATGGCATTTTACTGGTAGGCCCAATAATTGGCACGGTCGATCGGCTGTAAGCAGCCCCGTCACCGACAACCGGCATCGCCGAAACATCAACATCCGCACCAGATGCTCTCAAAGCTTTGAGAATTTGACAGTTAATCGCGTCTTCCCCGTGGCCGTTGCTGAGGAAAAGTATCCCCTTCGATTTGATAGAATCCGATCGAGATCGCGCTTTTTAAACTGAGTTGCGCGATCGCTACCTGCCGACAGGCTACGATTTTGTTAGTCTAATTTAAATACCTTGTGGAAGTGAAACAGCGTGAATATTGAAATTGGGCGGGGCAAAAGTGCTCGCCGAGCTTACGGCATAGATGAAATCGCACTCGTACCAGGACAACGGACTCTCGATCCGAGTTTGGCAGATACCAAGTGGCAGATTGGCGGGATCGATCGAGAAATCCCGATTATCGCCAGCGCAATGGATGGAGTAGTCGATGTCGGCATGGCGATTTTGCTGTCGGAATTGGGAGCAATGGGGGTGCTCAACCTAGAAGGAATTCAAACCCGCTATGCCGATCCCCAGCCAATATTAGAGCGCATCGCGAGTGTCGGGAACCACGAATTTGTTTCCCTGATGCAGGAACTCTATGCCGAACCGATCAAGCCAGAATTAATCGAGCTCAGAATTAAAGAAATTAAAGCCGGAGGAGGGATTGCCGCCGTCAGCGGTACACCGGCCGCTGCGAGCAAATATGGCCGGGCGGTTGCTGAATCGGGAGCCGATATATTTTTTGTGCAAGCAACAGTAGTCTCGACAGCTTTCCTTTCCCCTGAGTCGATAGTGCCTCTAGACTTAACTCAATTCTGTCAAGAGATGCCGATACCAGTAATTTTGGGCAACTGCGTGACCTACGAAGTCGCCCTGAATTTAATGAAAACCGGCGCTGCGGGCATTCTCGTGGGCATTGGGCCGGGGGCTGCTTGCACGTCTAGAGGCGTATTGGGTGTCGGCGTTCCCCAAGCCACAGCGGTAGCAGACTGCGCCGCCGCGCGGGACGACTACTATCGTGAAACTGGGAAATACGTGTCGGTGATTGCTGACGGCGGTTTAATTACCGGTGGCGATATCTGCAAGTGCATTGCTTGCGGCGCGGATGGAGTGATGATTGGTTCGCCCTTTGCCAGGGCCGCCGAAGCTCCCGGCCGCGGCTTTCACTGGGGGATGGCGACTCCGAGCCCGGTTTTGCCGCGCGGCACTCGCATTCGCGTGGGAACTACGGGCACTGTGGAGCAAATTTTGCGCGGGCCGGCCCTCCTAGATGACGGTACGCACAACTTGCTCGGAGCTCTGAAAACTAGCATGGGCACCCTGGGCGCTAAGGATATTAAGGAGATGCAGCAAGTGGAAGTGGTAATTGCTCCTTCTCTGCTGACTGAGGGTAAAGTTTATCAAAAAGCTCAGCAGTTGGGGATGGGTAAGTAGATTTACTGACTGAATACCAGGGTACCTTGACAAAATTTGTTCAAGAGTCTCGAAATTTACAGAATGTTGTGGAATTATCGAGAAGTAGGTGTCACAATATAAGAAGCGGAGACGAAGGTTTCCGTTCACTCCTCACACCACACTCCGCCCGGACTACTGTTCGGGCGGTTCCTTTTTTACCCAAACCTTCGGTCTTATTTACTAGGTACAGAGCTGAGGCTGTTAGTTCCGGATTGTGGGGGAGAGTGGTTCGTCCGTGAGTGGGGGAATAGTTTTAAATGTTGAGCTAAAAGTATTTCTAATTCTGCGTTCTACCCGGTCTCCCTGTGCCGAAAGGTCGATCGCCCTCAAACTCGATCCGTTCAATCGGTTCCATCCGTTACAACATCTGTTACCGAACTTCGTTTTGTTAAAATCGTTGACGCAAGTGGTTACACTTTTTGCTAAACTTGTTATCCGAGAAATAGTATTTACAAGGATGGCTAGGGATGTCAGCAGCCGCGCAAGTAACCGACTCTACCTTTAAGCAGGAAGTGCTCGAGAGCCAAGTTCCAGTTCTAGTGGATTTTTGGGCTCCCTGGTGCGGGCCCTGTCGGATGGTGGCGCCCGTCGTAGACGAAATTGCCCAGCAATATGAAGGGCAGGTGAAGGTAGTAAAAGTTAATACCGACGAGAATCCTCAGGTGGCCAGCCAATACGGTATCCGCAGCATTCCGACGCTGATGATATTTAAGGAGGGTGTACGGGTGGATATGGTGGTTGGGGCAGTTCCGAAAACTACTCTGGCCAACACTCTGGAAAAGTACATTTAACTGAACTGCGAGCGGTTTCGCGCTGTTCTTTTTGGGCCGCGAAAGCTAACTCGCTTCAGAACCGGGGCAAAGCTACTGGAAAAGTTATTAGTGACCTGCAGGGCAATTTGCTGGTCGCTATTGGCTTCTAAGTTTGGCTTGCCCCTTAATTTTTAGTAGCGACAAATTGTTACCGTTTCGGAAAAATTCATGATTCCTTCTGGGTCTGGTCAAGGTTTTGAGTCCCTCCAAGCTGAATTGATCGATTTGATAGATCGCTTCCCCATGTTGAAGCACTCTGAGTGGATCGGACGATCGCTCTCTACAATAGTGCAAATGGCCGGAGAGGATCTCGATCGCCTAGACTGGAAGATTATTGCCGCGTCGCTCCGAGATATGCAGAGCGCTTTTGAGCTGTTTTATCCTTACCGCCACGTTCGCAAAATTGTGATTTTTGGTTCGGCGAGGGTGTCACCGCAATCGGCGGAATATTTGATGGCCAGAGACTTTGCGCGGGCGATGGCCCAGCAGGGGTTTATGGTGATTACTGGTGGCGGTGGCGGGATTATGCAGGCGGGGAACGAGGGGGCGACTGCTGAACGTTCTTTTGGGCTCAACATTCAGTTGCCTTTCGAGCAGAGTTCTAATCCTTTTATTGCGGGCGATAGCAAATTGCTCAATTTTAAATATTTTTTCACTCGCAAATTATTTTTTCTCCGGGAGAGCGATGCTTTGGCTCTGTTTCCGGGCGGTTTCGGCACTCTGGACGAGGCTTTTGAGTGTCTGACTTTGACTCAAACTGGCAAGTTCGGGCCGGCTCCTGTGGTATTGATCGATCGACCCGGAGGAGATTATTGGCACGATTGGGATATTTTTGTGCAAAAACAATTGCGGGGCCGGGGTTTTATTTCAGCCGACGATCGCAGCCTGTATACGATTACTGACGATGTAAATGTCGCTTGCGAGGCGATCGGTAGTTTTTATCTGGTTTATCATTCCTGCCGCTACGTGCGCGAAAAATTGGTAATTCGCTTGAAAACAGAGCTTTCTGAGGAGAATGTCGATCGGCTAAATGCTGATTTTAGCGATATTGTTGTCACCGGAAAAATTGAAAAAAGTCAAGCTTTGCCTCCGGAAATAGGAGATGCAACTTTCGAGCTGCCGCGCCTAGTTTTGCATTTTAACCAGCGGGATTTGGGGCGGCTTTATCAGCTAATTGCTGCTATAAATCAAATGGGCGCAGCTTCGCCGGCGGCGGCGCATCCAGAACAAAAGTAGTCATTAGTCATTAGTCATTAGTCATTAGTTATTAGTTATTAGTCATTAGTCATTAGTCATTAGTCAACAGTCAACAGTCATTAGTCAACAGTCAACAGTCATTAGTCATTAGTCAACAGTCAACAGTCATTAGTCATTAGTCATTAGTCATTAGTCCTTAGTTATTAGACTTGTAGGGTGCATCAGGCTTTCGTTAGAGAGGGATTATTAAGGGTTTAGACCTCAAACGCACCATACTATATAGCAATCCTAAATCATTTGTGAATTTCTTACTCCCGAGCGAGCGGGTTCGGGGAGGGCTGGGGTGGCGTAAAAAATTTACGACTCGTGCAAGGATTGCTATAGCGGTTCTCAAGCGTCGTGAGGTATGCCCACGGAGGCCTATGCCCACGGAGGCCACGGAGGCCTATGCACGTCGGAACATGTTACTGAGAAAGGCTATATATAGCGGTTCTCAAGCGTGGTGAGGTATGGGGGCGAGTCCTATGCCTATGCCTATGCCCTATGCCCACGGAGGCCTATGCCCACGGAGGCATATGCCCTATGCCCGCCAGAGCACCTCATGTTACTGAGAAAGGCTATATATGTGTCAGTTGCGTAAGTCCTAAGAAAGTAAAAAATTAAGCTTAAAATTTATGACTTACAGCGATTTTAGTTTGGCAAGCGTCAAAAAAGCTTTGAATTTAACGATTTCGCCGAGGCAAGATTTGTTTTCGGCCGTACCTGCTTTAGAATGCAGCAATCATTTAACAGAAACTTTAGCTTATAATGTTCCTTTTGCTCTGGCGAGTAATACGGAAAAATCACGCTCAGAAATGATTATTACGCCGATTTTACGGGAACTTACCAAACAGTTTCCCGATCGCATTAGTTTGTTTTCGGGAGTCGATTTTACGGTTGACAGCGACTTGGGATTAAACGGCAGTTGCCATTTTCTGATTAGTCGATCGGTAGAGTTCCTGATTGTTAGCGCCCCGGCGATTTTAATCGTTGAGGCTAAAAAGGAAAATATTAATGCTGGGTTGGGTGAGTGCGTAGCGGAAATGTATGCAGCTCAACTTTTTAACGAACGGGAGGGAAATCAGGTATCGAAAATTTATGGGGTTGTGACAACGGGAGAAATTTGGAAGTTTTTAATGCTGGAAGGGCAATCAGTTCAAATAGATTTATTGGAGTATTTTTTGAATCAGGTTGATAAAATTTTGGGAATTTTAGCGATCGGCATTCAAAATGGGTAATTGGGCGAGCGAAGCGGAGGGATGGGGCATGGGGCATTGGGCATTGGGCATTGGGCATTGGGCATTGGGTAATAGGTAAGCAGTAAAAACAAATCTAAAATCTAAAATGTAAAATCTAAAATCGTATGACTCAAGATGCTAGACCTGCTGCTAATTGCAATTTTGGGATTTCTCGGCAGTTTCGGTCACTGCGCCGGGATGTGCGGCCCCCTGACAATGGCGTTTTCTCTTTCTAATTCCCGCAACGATAAATTAGCTGCTTTCCGCTTTCATTTGCTGCTAAATTTGGGGAGAATTGCTGCTTACGCTTTGGTTGGTGCTGCAATTGGCGGACTGGGTTCGGTGTTAATTGCTGGCGGACTTTTGGCCGGTACGGGTAGCGAATTGCGGCGGGCGATCGCACTTCTGACGGGCACAATGCTGATTTGGTTCGGAGTAGTGCAAATTCAACCGAACTTGCTGCCACGATTGCCGCTGCTGCACCCAATGTCGCACGATCGAGTCGGACAAGCAATGAGCCAGCTTTCGGCGCAAAAAAACAGGTGGGTGCCGGTTGGTTTGGGTTTGCTTTGGGGTTTGATTCCCTGCGGTTTCCTCTACGCGGCGCAAATTAAGGCCGCGGAAACCGGAAACCCGGTTTTGGGTGCCGCGACAATGCTGGCCTTCGGGCTCGGCACCCTGCCAACTATGCTGGGAGTGGGTTTTTTTGCTGGCAGATTGAGCGCAAACAGGCGGAGTCAACTCTTTCGGATGGGTGGGTGGGTGACGGTAACGATCGGGATTCTTACCTTGCTGCGAACCGATGAAATGGTCGATTTTACCGGCCACGCAGCGCTGCTGTGCTTGATGCTAGCACTGTTGGCGCGTCCGGTTAGCAAGTTTTTGCCGCAACTGCTGCGCTACCGCCGCGCCTTGGGTGTGGGCGCGTTTGTCCTAGCAGTCGCCCACACGTTTCATATGCTGGACCATACGCTGCAATGGAATTTTGATGCTGTGTCTTTCATGTTGCCGCAGCACCAGTTGGGAATGGCGGCTGGGATGCTGTCGCTGCTGTTGATGGTACCCGCGGCGGTTACAAGTGTCGATCGCATTCAAAATTATTTAGGCAAGCTGTGGCGAAGGCTTCACCTGTTAAGCGTTCCAGCTTTCTTGCTGTGCGCTGTACACGCGGCACTCATCGGTTCCCACTATCTCGGCGGCTTTGAATGGAAGTTGCACAATCAACTGCTGACAGCCGTGTTAGCCGTGGTTGCGGTGTTAGTTATGTTTGTGCGATCGCGTTTATTTTGGTCAATTTTATCACTGGAGAAGTTCTATGTTTCGCCTGTCAAACAAAAGTAAAAGTTTGGGATTGTTAGTTTTTTTGGGATTGCTAGTTGAAGCAGCAATTCCCAGTGCGCCGCAGTTAAACTCGATTTCAGTTTTAGCGCACGAAGTCGAAGTATCCGGAGATGTAGCCGCTACCTTTCACCTAGAACCCAACCACAATCCCCGCGCCGGACAGCCTGCGAGAGTGTGGTTTGCGCTAACTCGCAGGGGCGGTCAAATTATCCCCCTAGAGCAGTGCAATTGCAAACTGGCTGTTTATCCGAAAAATCGTAAAGATGGGGATAAGCCGCTGATGCAGCCGCCTTTAACCGCCATATTTGCGGAGAAATATCAAGGCATTCCGGGGGCTAATATCGTGTTTCCCAAAGCGGGGATTTACGAACTGAAATTGAGCGGAACAGCCAAAACAAAAGCTAATTTTAAACCCTTTGAGCTGAGTTATACTGTCACCGTTAGGTAATACCATTTAAGATTTCATAGTTGAGATTGGTAATTAATGATGAGCTAGAGATTTTATATTAATTAACCGCAGAGATCGCCGAGAGGGCAGAAAAGAAGAGGACGATTGAGAGCAAGTTTTCTATTTGAAGTTGAGCGGAACACCACAGCAATAAGTTAGTTAATTACTCTTATAGCAACGGCCAAAAGGGTGAAGACGTACTTAATTCCTGAGACCCTTGATTTTATTGCGCTTTCCTTCTTGCTTCTTCCTTAAAACAGCAAATCTTAATTTTTAATAAAGATAAGTCGGTTGCTTCCGTACTAAGTAAATTTCTGCGTTACCTTGTCAGTGTCAATTCTGAAATTTGTGCAAGCTAACCTCTTTTGAACTGACCAAAGGATATAACCATGGATATATTATCTAACACCGTGGCGCTATCGCGGATGCAATTTGCCCTAACCGCCATATTCCATATGCTGTGGCCAGTTCTGACTACTGGAATGGGGGTTTATCTGGTAATTGTTGAAGGTATGTGGCTGAAAACTCGCAATCCCGACTACTACCATCACGCTCGTTTTTGGTCTAAACTCTACCTTCTAAACTTCGGTATAGGAGTAGCTTCTGGAATTCCCATGGAATTTCAATTTGGCACGAATTGGGCACCATTTTCTGAAGCGGTTGGTGAGTTTTTTGGCAGCATTTTGGGATTTGAAGCTTCAATGGCATTTATGCTAGAAGCCGGCTTTTTAGGAATTATGCTGTTTGGTTGGGAGCGCGTTAACCCCATCGTCCATTATTTCGCTACAATCATGGTAGCCTTCGGCGCTAACCTATCCACAGTTTGGATTTTAGTCGCTAACTCTTGGCTGCAAACTCCTGCAGGCGGAGAAATGGTCAATGGCAAGTTTATTGTCAGCGATTACTTTCAAGCAATTATGAACCCGTCCGCATTAAACAGCATTCTCCATATGTTTTTTGCGACGTTAGAAACTTCGCTGTTTGTCATTGGCGGAATTAGCGCCTGGTACATTCTCAATAAGCGCAATCAAGCATTTTTTTCCAAATCTTTAAAAATTGCCATAGCGACGGCAATCGCCGTTGCACCTTTGCAGATATACATCGGACATTTGAGCGCCAAACAAGTTTATCACTATCAACCCGCTAAATTAGCAGCAATCGAAGCTAAGTGGGAAACCTCAACAGCGGGAGAGTCAGCAGATTGGAGTTTGCTAGCTTTGCCTAATGAAAAAGCCCAAAAGAATGACTGGCAAATTAGCCTGCCCAATGGCTTAGGATACGTTTTGGGATTCAAACAAAAACTCTCTGAACCCGTACTCGGATTGAAGGAATGGAAGCCAGAAGATAGACCCCGGATGGTGGGTTTAATCTACTATTGTTTCCGCATCATGTCCGGCATTGGATTCTTCTTTGTAGGATTGATGCTGTTCAGTATAATTCAGTGGATGCGAGGCAAACTTGCTGCTGAAAATATCGGCAGTCAACCTTGGCTGATGCGCGCTTGGGTATTAGCTGCTCCTCTGGGATATATTGCTGTAGAATCAGGTTGGATTGTCCGCTGTGTCGGCAGACAACCGTGGGCTTTATCTGGGCAAATTCGCACTGCTGACGCGGTGTCAAACATCCCCGCCAGCAATGTTTTAACTTCTCTCAGTTTCTTTGCAGTTATTTACAGCTTTTTGTTTGTTTGTGCCTTGTATTTTGGCAGCAGAATTATCCGCAAAGGCCCTAATTTAACTCTGCCGATGCCCGGTTTTGACAATCAACCCGCAATCGAAAGTCAACCCGCAGAACACATTCCCGATCACCGTCCCGTAGAAGCAAAACAATAAGAGATATTATGCACGCTTTGGAGCATTTTCTCCCGCAAGCTTGGTTCGTAATTTTAGCTATCTTTCTCTTGCTCTACGTCATGTTAGACGGTTTTGACTTAGGAGTAGGAATCTTGTCTCTAGCTGCTGACGACGAGGAACGCCGGGGCATCTTAATGGCCAGTCTGGGCAACGTTTGGGACGCGAACGAAACGTGGCTGGTTTTAATGGGCGGCGCTTTATTTGGCGCATTTCCCCTCGCTTACGGCACGATTTTGACAGCGCTGTACATACCGATTTGCCTGATGGTTTTTGGTTTGATATTTCGGGCTGTAGCCTTTGAATTTCGCGAGCATTCTAATCGCAAATTATTTTGGAATTATGCCTTTGGTGCTGGCAGTTTTTTAGCAGCTTTAGCTCAAGGATTTGCCCTCGGTGCGGTGCTCGAAGGCATTGCGGTTGACGAAGCCGGTCACTTTGTGGGTACTACTTGGGACTGGCTGGATTGGCGATCGATATTGGTTGCTTTGACGCTGATTCAAGGGTATGTTTTGATCGGTTCAACCTATCTAATTATGAAAACGGAGGGCGAACTGCAAACAAATCACTACCGCACGGCTAAAATTGCGGCGGTGACGACTTTAATCGGAGTAGTTTTAATTACGATCGCCACTCCGGTTTTTTATGAAAGTACGAGAGCGAGGTTGTTCGATAAACTGCTAGTTTATATCTTTGCTGCTATTCCTTTGCTGGGAGTGCTGTTTGTGGGACTGCTGCTGAAAAGTCTCGCAAACAAAGAAGAACGGACGCCGTTTATCTGGACGATTCTGATTTTTTTGCTCAGTTTTATCGGCTTGGGATTGATTGTTTTTCCCTACATTATCCCCACGCAAATCACGATTTACCAAGCCGCAGCTTCGCCCAGCGCCCTGGTATTTATGATTGTGTTCATGGGCATTCTGCTCCCAATTATGATTTTTTACAACATCTACAATTATGTTGTGTTTCGGGGTAAGGTTGTCGGTGGCCACTACGGGGAATAAAGAATAATAAAACCGCAGAAGCAGGCAAATATACGCAGATAATATCAACTCTCTATCCGGGTTTATCTGCGTATATTTGCGTACAAATTACCGATTATTGTTTTCTGATACCATCACAACTTACGCAACCATACTATACATAGCGTAAATAGTGCGGAGTAGGCAAAGGAACTGGTTTAGGATTAGCTCTTGCACGTCATGCGCTTTGAGATTTAAAATTCGAGATAGCTCCCACGGATGAGTCCGGGAGCTGGCGATCGGGATGCGGAGCTTTTTTCAAAGGTACACAGATAAATCAGGGGGCGTGTGACCAAGTTGATTTCGGTCACATAATAGTTGAGAAACATGGGGAAAAAATTACTGTTAATTCTGTCCCTCGCGAGGGTGCAAAGTTTGCGATCCCAATCTGTGTCAAATAATAAAATACAATAGAATGGCATGGAATGTTTTAATTTCACTGTTGTATAACCATACTGCGCTAATTTTTTGATTGCCAACCGTAGAATAAGGGTTTCAAAGCTCCAAGGCAATCCAGCTACCAACAAAAAATCGAGGGTGTCACACTACGAACTAAAAACTGTCCGGACTATTGGTATAAAAGAGGATAAATGAGTTATGTATGCGATCGCAAATTTGTCAGGTTATCAGATTACAGAGCAACTTTATGTAGGTACACGTACCCTAGTCTATCGAGGCATCCGTACCAGTGACCAATACCCAATCGTCCTCAAACTTCTCCGAAACCAATACCCCACCTTCAACGAGATCGTCCAGTTTCGCAACCAATATACCATTGCCAAAAATCTCGACTTCCCTCACCTAGTCAAAGCCCTGACGCTGGAAGTATACCAGAATAGCTATGCCCTAGTAATGGAGGACTTTGGCGGAGTCTCCCTATCTACTTATCTCAAAACAGCAACAAATGAAACCCAACCATCTCAAGCTTTACCTTTAGCAGAATTTCTCCAACTCGCCATACAACTAACAGACATTATTCACTATCTATACCAAAAGCGAGTCATTCACAAAGATATTAAACCCGCTAATATTCTCATTAATCCAGACACCAAACAAATTCAACTAATTGACTTTAGTATTGCATCCCTCCTACCACGAGAAACCCAAGAAATCCAGAATCCCAATATTTTAGAAGGAACATTAGCCTATCTCTCCCCCGAACAAACAGGACGCATGAATCGAGGCATTGACTATCGTAGTGACTTTTATTCCCTAGGTGTGACTTTTTATGAATTGTTGACAGGAAAGTTGCCATTTATCTCGGATGACCCGATGAAATTGGTGCATTGTCACCTCGCTAAACACTCGATACCGATCCATCAAATTAATCCTGAAGTTCCCTTGATTTTATCGCAACTTGTCAGTAAGCTGATGGCAAAAAATGCCGAACAACGCTATCAAAGTGCATTAGGACTCAAGCACGATTTACAGATTTGTTTAGTTCAGTTACAAAAAACAGCCAAAATAGAATTTTTTGAACTAGGAAAGCGAGATATTAGCGATCGCTTTACTATCCCCGAAAAGCTCTACGGTAGAGAAAAAGAAGTCGATCGACTATTAGCTGCCTTTGAGCGAGTCAGCCTGGGATCAACGGAAATGATGCTAGTAGCAGGTTTTTCGGGAATTGGGAAAACCGCCGTTGTCAATGAAGTTCATAAACCCATTGTCCGTCAACGCGGTTATTTTATCAAAGGCAAATACGATCAATTTCAACGCAACATCCCCTTCAGTGCCTTTGTGCAAGCCTTCCGCGACTTAATGGGTCAATTGCTATCAGAATCTGATACCCAACTGCAAACATGGAAAACCAAGATTTTAGCAGCAGTGGGAGACAACGGACAAGTATTGATTGACGTGATTCCTGAGTTAGAACGTATAATTGGCGCTCAACTTTCTGCAATAGAATTGTCAGGAAGTGCCGCCCAAAATCGCTTTAATCTGCTAATGCAGAAATTTGTGCAAGTTTTCACCAGCAAAGAACATCCTTTAGTGATATTTTTGGATGACTTGCAATGGGCGGATTCAGCCTCCCTGAATTTGCTACAATTATTGATGATGGATACAGGATATTTATTAGTATTGGGGGCATATCGAGATAATGAAGTTTCGCCCGTGCATCCATTTATCTTGACAGTCGATGAGATAGTTAAAACTGGGGCAACAGTGAACACGATTACTTTGCCACCGTTAAGCGAAGCAGATATGAATTTGTTGGTGGCGGATACGCTGAATTGTGAATCATCCCTTGCCCAACCTTTGACAAAATTAGTCTATCAAAAAACTCAGGGCAATCCTTTCTTTGCTACTCAGTTTCTCAAGGCATTACATGATGATAAGCTAATTAGCTTTAATTGGGATATTCGGCATTGGCAGTGTGATATTGCCCAACTCAAAACCTTAGCTATCACTGATGATGTCGTTGAATTCATGGCATTGCAATTGCAGAAGTTGCCGCCCGAAACTCAGGATAATCTAAAATTAGCTGCTTGTATTGGCTCGCAGTTTGATTTGAATACCTTAGTAATTGTCAGTGAGAAATCTGCTGGAATGACGGCTACGGCTTTATGGAAAGCATTGCAGGAAGGTTTGGTGATTCCCACGACCAAAATCTATAAGTTCTTTACGGAGTCGGATAGTGATGAAGTTTTTAAGGCTTCAGCTAATCCAACTTATCAATTTTTACACGATCGCGTCCAGCAAGCCGCATATTCGCTCATTCCAGATTCAGATAAAAAAGCAACTCATCTCAAAATCGGACAGTTACTCCAGCAAAAATTATCAGAAATAGAGCAAGAGGAAAAACTCTTTGATATTGTCAGGCATTTGAACCAAGGAGAAGACTTAATTACCCAAGATAGCGAACGAGAAGCATTAGCTAAACTCAACTTAAAAGCGGCACAGAAAGCCAGAAGTTCTACAGCTTATGCTGCGGCAAGAGTCTATGTGCAAACCGGGATTGAGTTACTGACAGCTAACTGCTGGCAAACTCAGTATGAATTGACCCTGAATCTCTATGTTGCTGCTACCGAAGCCGCTTATTTGAATGCTGACTTTGACAGCATGGAACAAATGGCAGAATTGGTGTTGCAGAAAGCTCAGTCGATTTTAGACAAAGTTAAAATTTACCAAATTTCAATCACCGCACAGACAGCTCAGGGCAAGATATTAGAAGCGATCGCAGTTGGCAGAGATGCACTCTTACAATTGGGGGTTGAGCTACCCATCGAGCCAAACAATGCTGAAATTAGTCAAGCTCTACAAGTCCTTGCTAGTCAACTCGAAGGCAAACGAATTGAGGAACTGGCTGATTTACCAGTAATGACCGATCCCCAAGCACAGGCAGCCATGCAACTGTTAGGAATGTTGTTTGCACCCGTTTTCCAAGGAATGCCGGGTTTATTGCCCCTAATTAGCTCCACAATGGTGAGTCTATCGCTTCAGTTTGGGAACACGCCCGCCTCTACGATGGGGTATGGGCTTCACGGAATGGTGCTGTGTGCCTTTTTGGGAGAGGTGGAAACAGGCTATGGCTTTGGGCAATTGGCATTGAATTTGCTGGATCGGTTCAATGTGCGGGAATTCAAATCCATAATTTCAATGTTGTTTGGCGGCTTTATTCAGCATCACCAAGAAGCTCTCTTAGCAACGATACCGACGCTAAAAGATGGTTTTACATCGGGTATGGAAACTGGCGATTTTTTATACGCTGGCTATAACGTATGCTGTTACAGCTATGCAGGCTTTTGGAGTGGGACTGAACTAAACAATTTGGAATCAGATATAGCAAGTTACAATGCTACCTTGACTCAGGCAAAGCAACATTCTGCCCAGACTTATGTAAATATTATGCGCCAGGCCGCACAGAACTTTAGGGAAACCCAGATTCAGCCGGATTGTTTGAGCGGCACTATCTACGATGAAATCATGATTCCTAAGCATCGCCAAGCTAATGAACTAACGGTGATTGCTGAGGTCTATATCTACAAACTGTTGCTTGCCTATTCTTTTGGTAACTACAAAGCTGCGATCGACTACATTGACCAAGGCAAGGAGTATTTGCTCGCAGTATCAGGATTGATTTTTGTGCCGATTTTCCATTTCTATGCAGCCCTGACGCACCTGGCACTATTTCCCACTCAGCTAGAAATTGAGCAAGCTGAAATTCTTCTTGAGGTGCAAACCCATCAAATTATTCTTCATCAATGGGCGCAAAATGCCCCGATGAATCATCAGCATAAATGGTATTTAGTTGAGGCCCAACGGCAAATGGTTTTAGGCAATAAAGCCGATGCAATAGATTTGTACGATCGCGCGATCTCCCTCGCTAAAGAAAATCTATTCCTCAACGAAGAAGCCCTCGCCAACGAACTCGCAGCCAAATTCTACCTAGAATGGGGCAAAGAAAAAGTAGCTCAAGCCTACATGATTGAAGCATATTATTGTTATGCCCGCTGGGGAGCTAAAGCCAAAATAGACGATTTGGAAAAACGTTATCCTCGCCTACTCGGTATTATCCTTCAGCAAGCTCAATCCTTTAGTTCCTTTAAGGAAACGATCGCCCGGGGAACGATTACTTATACTCACTCTTCTAGCAGCAACTCTGAATTTCTAGATTTGCCTACTCTGATCCAAGCTTCTCAAGCCATTTCTGGGGAGATTGAAATAGATAAACTCTTGACTACTCTTTTAAAAATATCGCTTGCGAATGCTGGGGCAACTAAGTGTGTCTTATTGCTCAAACGAGAACAGTATTTACAGGTAGTGGCTCTTGTAGAAGAGGGACAGGAACCTGAGCTATTACCATCAATACCGCTAGAATCAAGTCAGGATGTAGCGATTAGTTTGGTCAATACTGTCAAGCGTAGTTTGAAACCTTTGGTAATAGTTAATGCTCGGGTAAGTTCCCAGGTTGCTGGCGATATTTACATTCAAAAACACCAGCCTAAAAGTATTCTTTGTATTCCTATTCTTAATCAAGGGCAGTTGATTGGGATTTTATACCTGGAAAATAACCTGACGGTTGGGGCGTTTACGAGCGATCGCATTGAATTGCTAAATCTGCTGGCTTCTCAAGCTGCTATTTCCTTAGAAAATGCCCGTTTGTATCAAGAATCTCAACAAGCATTTACTGGTCTCAAACAAGCACAAATAAAAATAGTTCAAAGCGAAAAAATGTCAGCATTGGGAAACTTAGTGGCTGGGGTTGCTCACGAAATTAATAATCCGGTTGGTTTTCTGGTTGGTAATATTCAACCAGCCTTAGATTATATCAAAGATTTGTTTGGATTGCTCGATTTGTATCAACAAAAATATCCCCAAATCGCTCCAGAGATTAAAGAAGAAATCGAGAACATCGAGCTTGACTACATCCGGGAAGATTTACCGAAATTAATAGGTTCGATGCGGGAAGGCGTGAAGCGGATTCAGGATATTAGTACCAGTTTACGGACATTCTCCCGTGCCGATACTAACTCTCCCATAGCTTGCAATATCCACGATGGCATCGATAGCACCATTATGATCCTGAAACATCGCCTCAAGCCTAACGACACTCGTCCAGAAATCGAAGTGATTAGGAAATACGGTAATTTGCCACAAGTTGAGTGTTATGCCGGCCAGCTAAATCAAGTTTTTATGAATCTGTTGGCGAATGCGATCGATGCCCTGGATGAATCAAATACTGGACGGAGCTTTGCAGACATTAAAGCGACTCCTAATAAAATTATTATCAAGACAGAATTATCGGGCGATATGCAGCAAGTTGTGATTCGCATCAAAGACAATGGGGTTGGCATTAATGAGGCGGTGCAAGAGAAGATTTTTGAGGAGTTATTTACCACGAAGGAACTCGGTAAAGGCACAGGGTTGGGATTGGCGATCGCGCGTCAAATTATCGTCGAAAAACATAGCGGTTCCCTGAACGTCAACTCAACACTAGGTCAAGGAACAGAATTTATTATCACCTTACCCATCAAGGCAGAATAAACAAGTTAATCTTCCCTAGCATTCAGACTCATTTAATTAATTCCTCACCCTCAATTATCAAACAACAAGAGCCATGAATAATCCCCAGAAAAACAGCAAATGTAACCAAGAATTTAAAATTATTAACTATGAAGTTATCGAAACAGTTTATTCAGGAAGTCGCACCTTAGTATCTCGATCCATCCGTACCAATGACCAACTACCTGTTGTCATAAAACTGCTGAAAAGTGACTATCCTAGCTTCAGCGAACTGGTGCAGTTTCGCAATCAGTACACCATTGCTAAAAACCTTCATCACCCTGGAATTATCCAAACATATAGCCTCGAACCATATCGAAATGGTTATGCGTTAGTCATGGAAGACTTTGGGGGAGTTTCTCTTCAGGAATGGGCACTGAAAGGGGAAAACGCACTGTCTTTGAGGGAATTTTTACAGATAGCGATCGCGCTGTGCAATACCTTAGATATATTGTATCGCGCTCGCATTATTCATAAAGACATCAAACCCAGTAATATCTTAATTAATCCCGAAACCAAAGAAGTCAAATTAATCGACTTTAGTATTGCCTCTCTCCTCCCACGGGAAACACAAACTTTGATGAATCCTAATGTCTTAGAAGGAACGCTTGCGTACATTTCTCCCGAACAAACAGGTCGAATGAATCGGGGAGTTGACTATCGGACTGACTTTTATTCTTTAGGAGTCACTTTCTATGAATTACTGACAGGAGAAGTACCATTTCAATCTAATGATCCAATAGAAATAGTCCATTCTCATATTGCTAAAGCATCACCCTTAGTCCATGAAATTAATTTAGAAATTCCCCCTGTACTCTCAGAAATTGTCAACAAATTGATGGCAAAAAATGCTGAAGACCGCTATCAAAGTGCAGTCGGGCTGAAATTGGATTTAGAAAAATGTTTAACTCAACTTCAAGAAAACGATCGGATTGAATCCTTTGAAATTGGGCGTAGGGATGTGAGCGATCGCTTCCTCATCCCCGACAAACTCTATGGACGAGAAACCGAAGTAGAAACGCTCATACAAGCCTTTGAAAGAGTCAGCGAAGGTGCAACAGAAATGATGCTCGTGGCGGGTTTTTCAGGAATTGGAAAAACCGCAGTGGTCAACGAAGTTCATAAACCTATTGTGCGGCAACGGGGTTATTTTATTAAAGGCAAATATGACCAATTTCAACGCAACATTCCCTTCAGCGCCTTTGTGCAAGCATTCCGCGATTTAATGGGGCAATTGCTATCCGACTCAGATTGGCAATTAGAAACATGGAAAAGCCAGATATTAACCGCAGTAGGAGACAACGGACAAGTCTTAATTGACGTAATTCCTGAGTTAGAAAATATTATCGGTAAACAGCCAGCAGCCCTTGAATTATCAGGAACAGCAGCCCAAAATCGCTTTAATCTCCTGTTTCAAAAATTTGTGCAAGTCTTTACCAGTAAAGAACATCCGTTAGTCATGTTTTTAGATGACTTGCAATGGGCCGATTCCGCATCACTGAATTTGCTTAAATTATTGATGCAAGATGCGGGGTATCTATTAATATTAGGTGCGTATCGAGATAATGAAGTCTCCCCCGTACATCCATTCATTTTAACAGTGGATGAAATTGTCAAAACTGGGGCAACGGTGAATACAATTACTTTACCACCCTTAAGAGAACCTGATATGAATCAGTTAGTGGCAGATACACTGAATTGTGAATCATCCCTAGCCCAGCCTTTAACAAAATTGGTCTATCAAAAAACTCAAGGTAATCCTTTTTTTGCGACCCAGTTTCTCAAAGCATTACATGATGACAAGTTAATTAGCTTTGATTGCGAGATTCAATATTGGCAATGCGATATTGCGCAAGTGAAGACCTTAGCAATTACTGATGATGTCGTTGAATTCATGGCGTTGCAATTACAGAAATTGCCCAGAGAAACTCAGGATAGTCTCAAACTAGCGGCTTGTATTGGGGCGCAGTTTGATTTGAATACCTTAGCAATTGTCAGTGAGAAATCACCAGACAGTACCGCAACAGCTTTATGGAAAGCCTTGCAGGAAGGTTTGGTAATTCCTACTACCAAAATCTATAAGTTCTTTACCCTATGTGATAGTGAGGAAGTTTTCAATGCTTCCGCTAATCCGACTTATCGATTTTTACACGATCGCGTCCAACAAGCGGCTTATTCATTGATTCCTGACGAGCAAAAACAGCAGACCCATTACCATATTGGGCAACTACTCCAACAAAACTTATCAGAGATAGAAAAAGAGGAAAAGCTGTTTGATATTGTCGGGCATTTGAATTTAGGAATTGAGTTCATGACTCAAGCAGAGGAACGGGAAGTCTTAGCCAGATTGAACTTAGCAGCAGGACAGAAAGCCAGAAATTCTACAGCCTATGCAGGCGCCAGAAGTTTTGTGAAAACAGGGCTGGAGTTACTCACAGAAAACAGTTGGCAAACTCAGTATGAATTAACCCTGAATCTTTATGTGGCTGCGGCTGAAACTGCCTACTTAAATGCCGATTTTAATGGCATGGAAGAAATGGCAGCCCAGGTTTTGCGATGGGCTAAAACAATACTAGATAAAGTCAAGATATTTGAGATTCAAATCAACGCACTGACAACTCAGAGTCAGATGTTAGAAGCGATCGCGATCGGCACCAATGCCCTAGCACAATTGGGGATTGAACTCCCCTATGAAACTGACGAAGCCTTGACACGCATTGCATTACAAAACCTTGCCAACCAACTGGAGGGCAAACAGATTGAGGAACTGGTTAATCTTCCCGTGATGAGCGATCCTCGGACAATCGCGGCGATGCAATTGTTAGGCATCTTGTTTCCGGCTATTTTTATGGGAAATCCTGCCTTGCAGCCTCTGCTTTGTGCCACAATGGTCAGTCTATCACTTCAATTTGGCAATGCACCAGCATCAACAATCGGGTATGTGGGTTATGGCATTGTGCTGTCTGGTTTTTTCGGAGAAGTAGAAAAAGGTTATCGCTTTGGGCGAGTAGCACTTAGCTTACTCAATCTGTTGAATTGGCGGGAATTTAAGTGTCTAACTTTAGTTTGGTTTAGCTGTTTTATCCAGCATCGTCAAGAAGCACTGAGGGCAACAATCCCAACGGCGAAAGAGGGCTATTTTGTCGGAATGGAAACAGGTGATTTTCTAAATGCTGGCTATAGCATCAGTTGTTATTTATATAATATTTTTTTCTCAGGAGTAGAGCTTGATGATTGGGAAGCAGAAATAGAAAATTACTGTTTTGCTTTAGCGACTGTGAAGCAATATTCTCCTATGGTTTACGTGAAGATAACACAACAGACGGTGCAGAACTTGAGGGAAATTGTCAATCAACCGGATTTGTTAATCGGTCAGGCTTATGATGAAACCGTGATGTTTCCTCAGCACAATCAGGATAGTGAATTTACTGCGCTCGCTGTTGCCTCTAACTACAAACTGATGCTTGCCTATCTCTTTGGCAACTACACTAACGCCCTAGACTACCTTGCTCAAGCTAAAGCCTATTTGATGGTAGCGGCAGCAATGATTCATACTGCGGTTTTCCATTTCTATGCTGGGTTAACCTACTTGGCACTCTGCTCTACGCAGTCAGAAATTGAGCAAGCTAAAACTCTTGCTCTGGTGGAAACTCATCAAACCACTCTGACTCAATGGGCGCACCATGCACCGATGAATTACCAACATAAAGTTGACTTAATAGAGGCAGAAAAATGCCGGGTTTTAGGCAAGAATTATGAAGCTGGAGATTGGTACGATCGCGCGATTTCAGAAGCCAAAGAAAATGGTTATATCCAAGAAGAAGGTTTAGCCAACGAACTAGCTGCCAAATTCTACTTAGATTGGGGGAAAGAAAAAGTTGCACAATCTTACATGATTGAGGCCTATTACTGTTATTCCCGTTGGGATGCAAAGGCTAAAGTAGCTTATTTAGAACAACACTATCCACAACTACTGAAAGCTATTCTCCAACCTGCTAACTTTGTCATCACATCTGGGACAACCATCAACCCGACCTGGATAGGAAACCTAAGTAGCGGCAGTAGTAGCGAGAATTTATGGTTAGATTTTCCAGCAGTAATGATGGCGGCACAAGCCATTTCACAAGAAATTGAATTAGAGAAACTGTTAGCCACTTTGATGCAGATTACGCTTGCGAATGGGGGAGCACAAATCGGTTGTTTAGTGCTTCGCCAAGACCTACAATGGTTAGTCGTCGCTCAAGCCGCACAAAAGCAGACAAAAATATTAGAAATTCCTCTGGAACAATATCAGGAAATTCCTCAGAGTTTGATTTATGCGGTGTCACGAACTCAAGCGACGGCTGTTTTTGACAACTTAAGTACAGCCGACCAATTTGCAGGCGATCGCTATATTATCGCTCATCAACCTAAATCAGTTTTATGTACTCCAATTATTCGGCAAGGAAAAGTCGTCGGTATTGTGTACTTAGAAAATAACTTAACAGTGGGAGCATTTACTAATGAGCGAGTAGAAATTCTCCAGATGCTCGCAGCTCAAGCGGCGATCTCTATTGATAATGCTCGTTTATATAAACAAATAGAGAATTATTCTCAAAGCTTAGAAGCAGAAGTAGCGCAAAAAACGGAAGATTTAAGCCAAAAAGCTTTTGATTTAGAGCAAGCATTTAAAAACTTACAGCAAACCCAAGCACAATTAATCCAGAGCGAAAAAATGTCATCTCTCGGTCAACTGGTAGCTGGGATTGCTCACGAAATCAACAATCCAGTAACATTTATTCGTAGTAATCTTGCACATACAGAGGATTATGTCAAAGATTTGCTTATTTTACTTGATATTTATCAACAAGAGTATCCTAAACCCAGTGGAGTAATTCAATCGAAAATAGAAGAAATGGATTTAGAATTTATCTGGGAAGATTTAATTAAGATTCTGGAATCTATGAAAGCAGGGAGCGATCGCATTAGCCAAATTATCCAGAGTTTGCGTAACTTTTCCCGCTTAGATGAAGCCGACATGAAAGCAGTAGATTTACATACCGGAATTGAAAGCACTTTGCTAATTTTACAAACTCGGTTAAGGCTGAGTGATGGCAAATCAGAAATACAAGTTATTAAAGAGTATGGAAATCTGCCCGAGGTCATTTGTTATGCTAGTGAGATCAATCAAGTATTTCTGAGTATTATCAGTAACGCTATTGAGGCTCTTCAATCAATTAATAAAACAGAGAAAAATCCTGTAATCACGATTCAGACTGAAGTCATAGAAAAAGACAGGGTTAGAATTAAAATCACTGATAACGGTGTCGGTATCCCGGCGAATATTCAATCCCGAATATTCGATCCATTTTTTACAACTAAACCAGTGGGTAGCGGTACAGGTTTGGGTTTATCTGTTAGCTATGGTATTGTCAAAAAACATGGCGGTAAATTAACCTGTAATTCTAGAGTGGGAGATGGTACAGAGTTAGCGATCGAGATTCCCATCAGCTATATTAGAGCCTAAAGAAGCATCTTACTGCTACGCCCGTTGGGAGGTAAAACCAAAGATATTCGATCATTTATTGAGGACGAAAGCAGTGGGAAAAGGAACGGGTTTAAGATTGGCGATCGCACGGCAGATTGGGGTTGAGAAACACTCTGGTATGCTAGAAGTTAGCTCAACTTTAGGTCGCGGTACAGAATTTACAATTTCACTGCTATGTTGCTCGTTACCTTGGTAATTAATAGCCAATTTTTGAAGTTTTCTTGAAAATTGAAAGTTTTTTACACCCCACTTGACAATTTATACCTACATTCCGCACCCATAATTATTAGCTATTGATAATAGCGGAGCGGTAAAGGGATTTGTATATGAAATTCTGAAACCATTGTTTAGCAAGCGTTTCAATATCTTTGCAGCCAATGTGACAGTTCAGGGTGCGGAATGTGAGTTTATAGTGAGCGATAACTTCTGCTAAAGTCTTGATACTTTCGTCGCACTAATTCATAAAGGAATCTCGATCGCAAATTCCGTACCTTCTCCTACGGTGGAACGGCAGCTCAAGACTCCGGCGTGTTTTTCCGCGACAATTCGGTAACTGATGGCTAACCCCAAACCGGTGCCTTTTCCCATCGGTTTTGTCGTGAAAAACGGGTCAAACAATCGGCTCCGCACCTCTTCTGTCATGCCGATCGCATTATCGGCAATGCGGATGCAAATACTATTTCCGTTCAGGGCTTCTGTGCGAATGCTAATAGTTGGTTTCCAGTCGCCGCCGCCCGATAACCTTTTTTGGTTGCAAGCATCTTCCAAGGCGTCAATACTGTTGCTAAGCAGATTCATAAATACCTGATTTAGCTGACCTGCATAACATTCAATTAAGGGCAGTTTACCGTAATCTTTGATTACTTGGATTTCGGGATAGTCGGCTCTGGCTCTCAGTTTGTTGTGCAAAATTAGGAGCGTGTTGTCTATGCCTTCGTGAATGTTTTCAGGCTTTTTTACCGAGTCGTCTAAACGCGAGAAATTTCGCAAACTCAGAACTATTTCGCGAATGCGATCGGCTCCCATTTTCATCGAAGAGAAGATTTTTAGCAAATCTTCTCTTAGAAATTCTAAATCGATATTTTCAATACATTCTTGAAGTTCTACCGTTGGCTGAGGATAGTATTTTTGGTAAAGTTCCACAAGTTGCAACAAGTCCCTGACATATTGGCTGGCGTAGGAAATATTTCCGTAGATAAAACTGACAGGGTTGTTGATTTCGTGAGCTACTCCAGCTAGCATTTGACCGAGACTTGACATTTTTTCGGTATGAATTAGGTGAGCTTGAGTTTCTCGGAGTTCTTTAAGAGCGATTTCTAGCTGCTGGGCTCTATTGTTGGCGAGCGCCTCGGAGAGCCGCAAAGCATCCTCTGCGGCTTTGCGCTCTGTTATGTCAAAAATGGCGCCGTTGAGCGATAAAACTTCACCTGCTGCGTTGAAAATGGCTTGACCTTTCTCTGCAACCCACCGCACATTTCCGTCGCAGTGAATCAGGCGATATTCGATCATGTAAGGTTGTTTTGTCTTAATAGCCTGATCGATAATTTTCTGGCTCGCCTCGGCGTCATCGGGATGAATTATACTAGGAAAAGCCTGCACCGGTTGAACCATAAAGTTAGCTGCGGGATAGCCGGAAATAGCTTCTATGCCGCTGCTGATAAAAGTTACGTTCGATCGCCCAGCAGCACTGCAACGGTAAACTGCACCGGGGATGCTAGAAACTAATGACCTAAATTCTTCTTCCCTTTCTCGCAAAGCTGCCTCAATCCGCTTACGCTCGCTAATGTCACGAGCAAAGGCGCACTGATATTCTTTGCCGTTAAATTCCAAATAGTCGATCGTAATTTCTACCGGAAAAATTCGACCGTTCTTAGTGACGTGGTGAACTTCAATATTAACCGAACCGCAGCGTTTTAAGACTTTCCAGTGCAAACTCCAAGCAGTTTCGGGAAAATCTGGATTGATGTCGTGCACGGTCATCGAGAGCAATTCTGCTGCAGAATATCCCAATGAAGAGCAAGCAGCGTCGTTGACGTACAAAAATTTACCGTCCGCCCCGATCCAGAATACCGCATCTGCCGATCGGTCGATCGCAAATTGAGTCAGTTGCAACTGTTCCTCAACCCGGTGGCGATCGGCAATTTCTTTTTCTAACTGTTCGTTAAGCGAACACAGAGCTAAAGTGCGATCGACAATAGTATCTGAAGGGTAAATATCGATCCATTGGTTTGCCAATTCTCCTTTCTGGATATCATGCTGGTGCTGATTTTCTTCTACCTGTTTTAACGACAGTTGTTGAAAATTTTCTTTTTGCTTTAAACCAGACTCGGCAAGTGCTTTGGGGATGAGGGCGAGGGCGACTGCGGCTAAAAGCCAAGAAATCAAAGCACTTGCAGCTTTGAGAGTTACCGACAGCAAATATATGGAATGCCAAAGCGTCCAAACTTCCGTCAATTTAGCCGCGCTCCAGGCAAAAAAAACAATGGCCAACAGCCGGAAAATCTTGCTGTAAGAACCTTGGCGGGTAAAATAAACTAAACATAGCGCGATCGAGCAATAAGCCAGTGCCGTCAGCGAGTCAAAAACAGCGTACAGTCGCAACTCCGGCAGTGCGTTGCAGCAGAGTGCGGAAGATACAGCAAGTGTTGAAAAAAAAATTGTTACTTGTTCTTGCATAAAGTTCAAGAAAAAAGTTATCTCTACCCATCCAAATCCGATCAAATATAATTATTTGATTTCTGCTAGTGTATTATTTACATAATTATATACTTTTTTCATTTTTTATGAAACAGCTATTTTGTCAGGGAATGTCAAAACTGTCTAGGTTGCGCCCAGGGAGCAAAGCTTTCGGCAAGTATGAGCGATTGCGATCATCGCGGCTCGCAACGGTTACGTTCCTGGCAGTGACGGAATACATAAATTCGCCTACCTATGGCTTCAGAAACATTTAAATTTTTAATCAGCACTATTAAGTTTTCTTTTAGATTACTTAAGCAGTGAGCCTGGGGTATTAAAAACCCCTGGCTCACTGATGGACTAACGGGATTTTAAGGCAGAGAAAATCTCAATTTTTGCGCTGGAAATCGACAATTAAGCACCGCCCAGCACCCAATGCACCAAAGTCCGAACTCCAAAACCGGTAGCCCCAGGACCATTATAGCCATTTTCTTTGTCACTCCAAACCGTGCCGGCAATATCTAAATGCGCCCAAGCAGTATCCTTCACAAACTGCTTCAAAAATAGCGCCGCCGTAATCGACCCGCCGGGACGTGGGCCAGTGTTTTTCATGTCGGCGTGCAATGCTTTCAAGCCCTCAAAATATTTTTCTTCCATCGGCATTCGCCAAAATTTTTCGCCTGCCAATTCTGAGGCGGCTACTAGGTCGGCGGCGACGCTATCTTGAGGACTCCACAAACCCGCGATATCTTCGCCCAAAGCAATTACGCAGGCACCGGTTAGAGTTGCTAAATCGACAATTACGTCAACTCCCAATTTCTCAGCAAATACCAAAGCGTCAGCCAGGGTTAAACGCCCTTCGGCGTCAGTATTGTTGACTTCAATTGTTTTGCCGTTGGAAGCTGTAAGGATGTCTCCAGGGCGCATGGCGCGGCCGCTAATCATGTTTTCAGTGACGGCGCTGATAAAGTGAACTTCCACATCTGGTTTGATGTGACCGATCGCCTTTGCTGCTCCGAAAGTAGCCGCAGCGCCGCCCATATCTACTTTCATCATTTCAATGCCGCTGCCGGCTCCTTTGATGTTCAAACCGCCAGAATCAAAGGTCAATCCTTTGCCCACAATTGCTATTTTGCGGCGCGGTGTGCCTTCTGGTTTGTAAGTCAAATGGATGAATTTCGGCGGCAAATCGGATGCTTTGGCAACGCCGAGAAAGGCTCCCATGCCGAGTTTTTCGCATTCTTCCTGCTCCAATATTTCTAATTCTAAACCGCATTCTGCAGCCAGACTTTGAGCGGTTTCTGCCATTGTAATCGGGGTAACAAAATTAGCCGGCGCTGCGACTAATTCCCGTGCTAAAATGACTCCTGCAGTGATTTGGCGGGCGCGGGCGATCGCACTTTCGGTACCGGCCAAACCGAGCAAATGAATTTGTTCGAGTTGGGGGCTTTTGTCTTCATGTTCCGATTTGAAACGGTTGTCTTGATTCAAGGAGAGTTCTACACCTTCGGCGATGGCGCTTGCTGTAGAATCCGGCGCGTTTTTCCACACCGGAAAGCTAATTCCGAGGGTTTTGCATTTCTCCTTTTTGGCTAACTTGGCGCAAACACCCGCAGCTTGCCGCACGGTGTCTAATTTTAATTCCTCTGTTTTGCCCAAACCGACGATCGCAATTTTGCGAATGGGATTATTGCCGCCGACGCGGGTGATGGCGCTCGTGCCTGCTTTACCCTTAAAATCTACTTCCAGTAGCAGCTCTTTCAAAGTGCCTGCAAGCTTTTCATCTAATTGTGCCAGCTCCTGCGTCAGTTCGAGGGCGTCCTCAAACAGACCAATTGCCAGGGCGTCTCCCGTCCAAGCAGAGGGGAGCGTATCGGTGAGTAGAAATTCCATGTTTTGATTTACACTTTAGATTTTAGATTTTTGATTGTACTTTGTAGTGGGTGGTTTGTGGTTTTTCCTTTGTGCGGGTAAATAGATCGATCGCACAAATTCTCCGTTCCGCATCGAAATAAATTCTGCTACTATATCAGCCAAGTCCGCCGGAGATCGGATCTCGCACCAATCTCAATAATCTGTTTTAGGCTCGGCCCAAAGGGCGGGCCCCACTCTTAACATTTATTTCTCGCCATCACAGGCATCCTGCCTGTGATGGCGTGGAACAGGCATCCTGCCTGTGATGGCTCTCTCTCAAATGATCAGTTCTTTATTGTTATTCTCTTAAATTTTCCCATGCTAAAACGACGCCGGGCCCGATTTGCTGTTTTAATCAGCGTTTCAGTTTGCGTTATGGCGATCGGCTCTTTGGTTGCTGCGATGAAATGGATGGGTTTGGGCTCGTTCCAGAAGGCTCAGCAGCCCCTGGATGCAGCGAATGCCGAATCGTCCGTCAAGATGCTGGTATCGTTGTCACCGAGCGAGCGATCGGCGAAATTAGTTGAACTCGCAGCCAGTCAGTCTGCAAGTACGAACCCGCAGCAGCAAATCTCCCCTCAAAGCCGCGCCCGCTACCTGCTTGCCAGCGATTTAATCCAGCAAGGAAATGCCGCCAAAGCATTAAAATTATTGGACAAATTAGAGCAAGAATATCCGGTTTTAGCCTCTCACATTGCCCTAAAAAGGGCCCAAGCTTACCAATTGAGCGGCGACAAAGGCAAAACCAAAAAAGCTTGGGAGGAACTGCTAAAAAGCTATCCGAGCGACCCGGTAGCAGCGGAAGCTTTATATGTTTTAGGCAAGTCAAAACCGGAATATTGGAAACAGGTAGTTACTGAATTTCCCGCTCATCCCCGCAGCGTAGAAATTGCCCTCCGCAAGTTAAAAGAAAATCCCAATCAGCCGGAGTTAATGCTGCTGGTAGCAAAATACGGTCATTATGTCAAAGATTACGGTACAATTTTGGAACAACTGCTGCAGCAAAACAGCGCCGCTTTGAAACCGGAAGATTGGGAAGAAATTGCCTTTGGCTATTGGGAAAAACAAAATTACGGCAAAGGAGCTATTGCTTACGGGAAAGCTCCCCGCACCCCCAAAAATCTTTACCGCAAAGCTCGCGGTTTGTGGCTCGACGGGAAAATCCCGGAATCGAGAATTGCCTATCAAGAATTAGTGCGGGAGTTTCCAGATTCCGAAGATACTGGTTTGGGTTTAATTCGGCTGTCGCGGCTGAGCGAGCCAAAGGATGCGATGGTTTATCTCGATCGAGTTATTAGCAAATTTCCCAATTATGCCGCCGAAGCTTTGTTAGATAAATCGCAACTTCTAGACAAAGCAGGCAGCCGTCAATCCGCCTCAGATACCCGCAAGTTGCTATTGACAAAATACAACAATTCTGATAAGGCAGGCGAACTGCGGTGGACGATCGCCCAGCAGTATGCCCAAGGCGGAGATTTAAAATCAGCTTGGGAGTGGGCGAGAGAATTAACCACCCACAATCCCGACAGCGAACAAGCCCCACAAGCAGCATTTTGGGTCGGGAAATGGGCAAAGCAACTCGGCCGCGAAGAAGACGCCAAGACTGCATTTGACTACACTATTTTACGCTATCCAGAATCATATTTTGCGTGGCGATCGGCTGTACTTCTCGGCTGGCCCGTAGGCGACTTTACCACAGTCCGAGATTTGTCTCCCAACGTAGTGCGGCCCCCTCAGCGCCCCGAACCAACCGCCGGTTCTCCTGCGTTGAAAGAACTCTATCAATTAGGTCAAGATAGAGATGCTTGGACGCTGTGGCAAATAGAATTTATCGACCGCGTAGAACCAAGTATTGCCGAACAGTTTACCGACGGTTTAATGCGAGTTGCAGTCGGAGACAATTTAGACGGTTTGTGGATGGTTGGGAGTTTGCGGCAGCGCGACAAACCAGATGATAGAACCCAATACCTCGCTTTCAGACAGGAGCCGGCTTATTGGCAAGCACTTTATCCTTTTCCTTACTTAGAAACCATTGTCAAATGGTCGCAAGAACGCCAAATAAATCCAGTATTAGTAACAGCCTTGATCCGGCAAGAATCGCGGTTTATGCCCGCCATAAAATCATCAGTGGGCGCTACCGGTTTAATGCAAGTAATGCCGGAGACAGCAGCTTGGGTTGCTGAAAAAATTAACCTCAAAAAGTATTCATTGGAAAATGTGGACGACAACGTTAAACTCGGTACGTGGTACTTGGATCACACTCACGACGAGTACAAGAATAACTCGATGTTAGCTGTGGCGAGTTACAATGCCGGACCGAATGCCGTAGCAGATTGGTTGAAGAGGTTTAATTTTAGTGACCCGGATGCTTTTGCGGAAAAAATTCCGTTTCCTGAAACGAAAGGATACGTGAAATCGGTGTTTGAGAATTACTGGAATTATCTGCGGATTTACAATCCTGAAGTTAATCAGTTAATGACTGAGCATTATGCTGCTTCTCAGAAAAAAGCAAAGTGAATTATTCGTGGTGTGGGGGCGGGTTTATCTAAATTGTTGGTAATCGTTATATCTTTTTGGTGGAACCCGCCCCTACAAAATATGGTTTCGTAGCGGCGGGTTCCACCAACCATAATAGCCCCAAACAAACAATCTCAAAAACCCGCCCCCACCCAACAAACAATCATCAGTAATTGACCGGAGATGATATCAGCGGCATCCCAAGGAATCGCGAGTAGAAATCCCTGTTTGGGAATTAATACCACTGGCTTTAGTGCACAATTCTTTAACTTGTGCGCCATCCATAATTGCGTCGCTAAAGTCAGCGCCAGTAATATCAGCTCCCTCAAAAGTAGAACGCAGCAAAATTGTTTCTGCTAAAATTGCATCGCTTAAATCGGCCTTAGTAAATTTAACTTGATCTATCATTGCATTAGTTAAATTTGCTCCGTGCAAATTCGCCTCAGTCATCACCGAAGCGCTCATAATTGCTCCCCGCAAATCGGCATTAGAAAAATTAGTCAAGTCCATATTAGCGTTAGAAAACTCAGCAGACCGCAGCATTTGACCAGAAAAATCGCGTCTTGTCAGTTCGGCGTTGCTAAAGGACAACGGCGGAGCGTAATATTTAGATTGAGCCAGCGCTGGCCGCGGAAGGATGAAGATAGTTAGCGCCAAGAGGAATGCTGCTAGTTGCCGGAGTTTCATAAGTCTGATATTCTCGCAAGGTGGGTATTTCGTAGTGTATCCCGAACTTTGGTCGATCGACTCAACAGTTAAAATCTTAATTAATAGTGATGGAGATCAAAAAAACGATATGCTAAGTTTTTTCTTAACTTGGATAGTAGCAGCGGTTTCGCTGGTCATTACAGCTTACATTGTACCGGGTATTACGGTGGTTAGCTTTCCGGCGGCGATGCTGGCTGCTGTTTTTATCGGATTGGTAAACGCGGTTGTCAGACCGATTATTACATTGCTGACGCTGCCTTTGAGCATTCTTACTTTAGGTTTGTTTTTATTCGTTGTGAATGCAATTTCGCTTTCCCTGGCTTCGTGGTTGGCGGGTGCGTTCAGTATCGGCTTTGCGGTTAGCGGTTTTTGGCCGGCTTTGTTTGGTTCGATTGTTTTGTCATTCGTTTCTGGGTTGATTGGTCGATTTGTGAATGCCAATACTTTGTCTCAGTAATACATTATCCCAGATACTCCAGATAGTCGATCGGGGAAACTGCAACGGCTACTGTTACAGCAGAACCCACCCTAACCCCCCCTTGTAAAGCGGGGGGATTTTGACTGAGAAATATTTTTTTAGGAACTAAAAGCCTTTCACGGGCGGGCAGGATGCCCACCCCACAAGCAGATTCACTCTTTGTGGAACAGGCATCTTGCCTGTTCTTGAGAATGGTACAAGATATCAGTTCGATCGCACAAAGTGCGGCAGCTTCTGCTACGCTGGGCGTCCCGACTTGTTTTGCTGCAATCTTTGAAGGATTGGGGACTTCTACGCAGCTTAAAATGTCAGCAGCAAAGGTTTTTAACGGCCAGTTTCGCTCTTGACAAAGTTCCAGCAAGCCGACTTCACCTGCTTTAGTGTCTATTGTAGCAATACCTGCGATCGCACTTTCCGCTAAATGATTAGCGCGACATACATTTTGAATCGCAGTTTCGATTAATTCTCGCGGTGTGTAGCGTTCGCAGCCTATCCCTACCCACAACACTCTCGGATGCCACTGAACCTTTGGCAAAGCAGATTCTGGCGAAAATCTTCTCTGCGTGAAACTAATCCAAATTCGGGCTTTGATAGTTGATAAATTTTCCCCTTCCCAAGACAATGAATGTTTTTCTGGCAGACTGTTCCGCCACAAAGTAGAACCAACTTCTTGAATTACTTCTACAATTTCCCCTTTAGCAAGAGCCGCCGCTACTCCAGTCCAGTCTCCTTCGCCGCGCCTCCAACTGGTGGGAATGTCTAGCATATCTAAAGTAAATTCCTCGCTCATTATTCAGTTATCTATTCTGTACTTTTACTGCAACCGCAAGCTTTAAAAAAATTAACACTTTGTTTATTGAAAATTTTGGTACAATTGTAGCATAAACTACAAAAGATCCAACATTTAAGATGGTAGAACTGAATCAGTTACTGTTAGAGTTTGAAAGAAACCTCAAATCGGAAGGAGTGAAAAAAGAATGGAAAGAGCGCCGGGAAAGTTGGGTTAGCGATGTGGCAGCATCCGTTAACCTGACATATTTAGCCGAATTGCTAGTTGAATTGGAATCAAACTTGCAGGGGGAATCGGTGGATATTCAGTGGACCGGGCGCCGGGAAAGTTGGGTAAAAGAATGTCTGGGAGCCTCGATTTTTCAAGAAGTATCAAGTTTATTGCGGGAACTAGAAACCAATACAAATTCGGAAGCTCTGGCTGATGAATGGCAGCAGAATCGCGAGAAGTGGGTACAGCAAATGCACGAGTACCAAGAGTAATAATTTACTCAATCAAAATCAACTTTCATGGTGAATGATGTCCCTCCAGTACGGTTGATTCTCTCGCTTCCCTCAATTACTTTAAAGCCCGATCGCTCGTACAAGCTCAGGGCCCTATTTGAGCTTCTGACACTCAGGGATACCGATCGATAAGAGACTTTTGCGGATGACAACAAACGAGCCAGCAACTGCGTTCCTACACCCTGATTTCTATATTCTGGAAGAACGGCGATCGCCAATTCCGGGGTAGTATCGTCAACCCAGCCAAACCCCTTGTCATCCTCTGTAAACAAACGCAGCCAGGCGGCTCCTAGTGGCTGGCTGCCGTTCAATTCGATTGCTGCGAAGCCGAGATCGTTTGCACGTCCCCAATTCTGGACATATTTCGCAATTAAAGGATGATTGACAACAGCTTGCACCGTTGATTCACCTTCTGCTGCCATGTGCGCCGCTTCATACAGCATTTGCCACAAAAAAGGCTCGTCTTCCTGCGTTAGCGGCCCAATAGAATAGTCCAAAATTTTGCCCATAATAACTTTTCCCTGTTGCCCTAATTATTCATCTTTTTGCCAAACCCCATTCACAAAAATATCCGCGAGTCCTTCAGCCAATTCCTGCATTTGCTGCACAGAAGCATTCGGGTCCATAATCGTATTTTGACTGAAGCCCGCGACTGCAAACATTCCCACAAATACCTGAGCGACAATCTTCGGATTCATCTTTCGATAAACTCCTTTTTCCATCGCCGTTTCAAAAAAAGCCTCAGCCACATCGCTCACGATCAAGAACCAACATTCTTCATCAAGAAAAATTGTATAATTATAGCACCAACTGCAAACAATACAAAATTTAATATGGTAGAACTAAACCAATTACTGTTAGAGTTTGAAGCCCACCTAAACGGCGACGCAGTGACGGAAGAATGGAAAGAACCTCGCGACAGTTGGATGAGCGAGGTGTCAGCAGCAATTGACGAAAAACACCTAGCAAAATTGCTAGTTGAATTAGAAGCAAATTTTCAGAAGCAAGCAGTACAAAGTTACTGGAAAATGATCCGGCAAGGTTGGGTGGAAGAATGTCACACAGCATCGACGCTTGAAGAAGTATCAAGTCTATTGCTGGAACTTGAAAGCAATACAACTTGGGAAGTAATGACGGATGAATGGCCGCAAAATCGGGAGAAGTGGGTGCAACAAATGTACCAGTTTATAGAGTAATTGGTGATTGGTGATTGTGATTAGTTATTGGTTATTGGTGATTATAACCACTAACCAATAACGCACAAATAACCACCCACAAATGACTAATGACCAATAACTAATGACTGCTGACTAATTATTCATCCTTGACTAAAACCCCATTCAGAAAAATATCCGCGAGTCCTTCAGCCAATTCCTGCATTTGCTGCACAGAAGCATTCGGCTCCATAATCGTATTTTGACTGAAGCCCGCGACTGCAAACATTCCCAAAAATACCTGAGCGACAATCTTGGGATTCATCTTCCGATAAACTCCTTTTTCCATCGCCGTTTCAAAAAAAGCCTCAGCCACATCGCTCATTTTTCCGATGACTTCCAACTGAATTCTGTCGCGCAAATCCGGGTGAAATTGCGCCTCCAAAAAACACACCCGCATCATGTCGCTATTCTCGCGGATATTCAGCATCCGCCGTCGCATCACCTGAGCCACTGCTTTGTAACTGCCCATCTCGCTTAATTCAGTCAGCAAATCCGTCAGCAACTCCACCCATCCTTCCGTCGCCACCTCAATCAAAATCGCTTTTTTATTATCAAAATGCCGAAATAGCGTACCCTCCGCCACCCCCGCCGCCGCTGCTAAATCGCGAGTTGTCGTGCCGTCGTATCCGCTGCGGGCAAACAACCGCTGAGCGGCTTGTAAAATCCGCTTCTTGGTTTCTGTTTCAGAAGGAGGAGACTGATGAAAAATTCGCATGGCTTTGGAATCGGTAATTTCCGACTTGGAACTACGGGTTCGGGACTGAAGGGCTAAATAATGTTAAGTTTTAAGTTGTGCGCGGCTTTGATCCCAAACTTAAAACTCCTCGCCGGGCTCCAGACCCTTTTTGAGATTTGCTGTATCAGCGTAACATCTGCGGCGCAACAGATCGCTTATGCCTCTAAAAATCTTTATCCTTAGAAAAGAATCTCTGGCTGCCGAGCACAAACATTTTTTGGGAGCATCTCAATGAAAGCAGCCAAGCTAGAAATTGGAGTTAGGAGCCAGCAGCCAGGAGCCAGAAGCCAGGAGGAAAGAGTCAGAAGGAAGGAGCCAGAAGAAGTGTTTTTACAAATATGAGATGCTCCCCATTTTTTTGTTTGACAATCCAAAATCGAAAATCTAAAATCTAAAATCGAATGACCCCGCAGTTCCAAAAACCCCGTGAAGCGAAGCTATCCCGTAGGGAATCGCCCCATCGCCAAACTCGATTCATCGCCTCCCTGCTCGCCGCTGTACTGCTGTGGTGGGGAATTTCCCCCGAAATCGCCCTCGCCCGCTCCAACCCCGCTAGCGGCTCCCAAGCAGTCTCTGTTCAACCGTCGCTCGATCGAGTAATCAGCCAAGTCAGCGAATTTAAGCTCGACAACGGCATGACATTCATTGTGCTCGAAAGGCCCAGAGCGCCCGTAGCATCGTTTCTGATTCACGCCGATGTCGGCGGCGCAAACGAACCCGACGGCCAAACAGGTGTCGCTCACTATCTCGAACATTTAGCCTTTAAAGGCACGCCAAAAATCGGCACTACCGACTACAAAGCCGAAAAGCCGCTGCTAGAAAAACAAGACCAACTCTTCGAGCAAATGCAAGCAGCGAAGGGCAGCGGCAAAACTGAAGAAGTCGCCAAATTAAAAGCAGAATTTGACAAAGTTGAAGCGGAAGCTTCGCAATTTGTCAAGCGCAACGAACTCGGCAAAATAGTCGAACAAGCCGGCGGAGTCGGACTAAATGCTGCTACTTCCAGCGACGCCACAATGTATTTTTACAGCCTCCCAGCTAATAAGTTAGAACTGTGGATGTCGCTGGAATCCGAGCGATTTCTAGAACCAGTATTTCGGGAATTTTACAAAGAAAAACAGGTAATTTTAGAAGAGCGCAGGCTGCGAACCGAGAATTCTCCGATCGGACAAATGGTTGAGGTTTTTGCCGACAAAGCTTTCTCTGCTCATCCCTACCGCCGCCCCGTAATTGGCTACACTGAAGACATTAAAAACCTCAGCCGCAGCGACGTGCAGAAGTTTTTCGATACTCACTACGTCCCCAGCAAGCTGACTGTTGCGGTGGTAGGAGACGTGAAAGCTTCGGAGGTGAAGCGACTGGCTCAAATTTATTTCGGGCGTTACAAGGCTTCACCAGCGCCTCCAGAATTGCAGATTGTCGAACCTCCCCAAACGCAAACTAAGGAAGTCACGCTGAAATTAAAAACTCAACCTTGGTATTTGGAAGGATACCACCGGCCGGCGATGAATCATCCTGACAATGCAATTTATGAAATGATGGGTTCTTTGCTCAGCGATGGCCGCACTTCTCGGCTCTACAAATCTTTGGTAGAAGAACAGCAATTGGCGCTGGCTGCTCAAGGTTTCAGCGGTTATCCGGGGGAAAAGTATCCGAATTTGATGTTATTTTACGCTCAAACTGCTCCGGGCCGCACGGTTGATGAAGTAGCCTCGGCTTTGAGCAAGGAAATTGAGCGCCTGAAAACTGAGCCGGTTTCTGCTTTGGAATTGGAGCGGGTGAAAACTCAGGCGAGAGCCGATTTGTTGCGATCGCTCAATTCTAATATGGGCATGGCATTTGCGCTTGTAGACTATGAAGTGAAAACTGGTTCGTGGCGAAATTTGTTCAAGGAATTGGATGCGATCGCGGCTGTTACTCCCGCTGACATTCAGCGTGTCGCTCAGGCAACTTTCCGCCCGGAAAATCGCACGATTGGTAAGCTTTTGCCACTGTAAGAAGAAGGAAGAAGGAAGAAGGAAGAAGGAAGAAGGAAGAAGGAAGAAGGCCCTTCTGCTTCGCTCAGGGTAAAAAGAGGGAAGAGGGAAGAGGGAAGAAACACTCGTTTCCAGGCTCTGCCTGGGAACGCATATCGGCGAGGCTCTGCCTCGAATTGTCAACTTATGAAACATTGGAGAAAGAATGAAAAGGACTAAATTGAGACTGAAAAAAGTAAAGTTATTTCTGCTGTCGCTTTGCTTTTTTACTGTTTCACTTGGCACGTTTAATTTGTTACCTTCCTTAGCGGCTGCACCGAAACACTACGACCAATTAACATTCCCGGCGGTGCCAGAAATTAAACTGCCTAAATACACTCGCTTCGAGCTGAAGAATGGCATCCGGGTGTATCTGATGGAAGACCGGGAGCTCCCGTTAGTGGGGGGAACGGCGCTATTTCGCACGGGCGAGCGCTTTGAACCTGCCGATAAACTCGGACTGGGAGGTTTGACGGGAGAAGTGATGCGAACTGGCGGCACGAGTCGGCATACGGCTGATGAACTAAATCAGTTGCTAGAACAGCGAGCTGCTTCGGTAGAAACGGGGATTGATGTTAGTTCGGGCAGCGCTAATTTTAGTGCTTTAGCTGAAGATTTGGAACCCGTGTTTGACTTATTTGCGGAGGTGATTCGGGAGCCAATATTTGCTAAGGAAAAGTTGGATTTAGCGAAGAACCAAACTCAAGGTGCGATCGCCCGCCGCAATGACGATCCTAACGATATTACTGGCCGCGAGTTTCAAAAGTTAATTTATGGCGATCGCAGTCCTTACGCGCGCACGATAGAATACAAAACCCTCGCCAATATTTCCCGCGACGATGTGGTGAGTTTCTACCAGAAATATTTCCACCCCAAGAATATGATTTTGGGTATTTCTGGCGACTTTGATACAGCTAAAATGCGATCGCTCGTCGAGCAAAAATTCGGCAACTGGCAACCGAGTCAGAGTGCAGAAGTGCCTGCGCTACCAACGGTATCGCCGGCAAAGGGCGGCGGCATATTTTTGGTAAATCAGCCGCAGTTAAGTCAAAGTTACGTGCAAATGGGACATTTGGGCGGGATGCTCAGCAGTCCAGATTACGGTGCTTTGGACGTAATGAACGGGGTTTTGAACGGTTTCGGCGGCCGTTTGTTCAATAACGTGCGATCGCGCCAAGGTTTAGCCTACACGGTATACGCGGCTTGGAGTCCGAGATTTGACTATCCGGGGGTATTTATCGCTGGAGGCCAAACGCGATCGGACGCCACAGTACCGTTTATCCAGGCGATTCGCGCCGAGATCGATCGTATCCGCACCGAACCAATTACCCCGGAAGAATTAGCTTTTGCTAAAGATTCCACCCTAAATTCTTTCATCTTCAAATTTGAAAATCCCAGTCAAACTTTGTCGCGATTAATGCGCTACGAATACTACGGTTATCCCGAAGATTTCATTTTTCGCTACCGCCGCAGCATCGAAGCAGCAACAATTGCCGACGTGCAGCGCGTAGCTAAGACTTACTTGAAACCGGAGAATCTGGTAACATTAGTAGTGGGAAATAGTGCGGCGATTCAACCGCCGTTATCGAGTCTGGGAACTTCGGTCAAAGTGCAATCTGTTGATATCACAATTCCCTCGGCAACTTGACGATGATTCGTGTGACGCACCTGACTATTGTGTGGTGCGTCACTGTGAGATTGTCACTTTTATTTGTGAAGTTTCTTTCTTCGACGCACCCTACGGCGAACTGTATTTTGTAGGTGCGTCGCTGCTGAGACTCCGATCTTTCTTTGGGGGTTTGCTTTCTTCGACGCACCCTACGCTAACTAATTTTTTCTCTAGGCTGCTCTTTTTTTGCCACTAGACCCTGACTGTCTCACTCTGGCAGGTTGGCGCACTCATAATTTTCTACAATTTATTTTTATGCTTTATAAACGAGGTTTTTGGGGTCGTCGGTAAACTCTTTCCAAAGTCCTACCTTTATACTCATTATCTTCATCACAAGGTGAAACATTACACTCTAAAGACATTGCTAATTCAACAGATTGTGCCAGTTTTTCTTGAGCAATATCTTTCTGATTGAGCGAAATATAAATATCAGCTATCTCAATTAAGACTAAAGATTGGAATGCTTTATTTGTAATCATTTGTCTCATGTTCTCTGATTCTTCAAATAAACCAAACTCTGCCATTTCTACCGCAACTCTAACTTTAGTGTCCTCGTCTTTGGCTAATTTTGCATTGTCGAAAAGTTGTAGTTTTTGAGCTTCAGTAATTTTTTTAATTTCCAAATTAGTGTTAGCTGGTTGTGGCATTTTTTCAATAGCCGCCAAAGCTTGATTTCTTGACTCTACAAGAGTTAATGATTCAGCAATATGACGTGCTTTTTGCATATTTCCCGATTGAGCATATTTAAGGGCAATTTCTGCTAATAATTGTTGCAAGCTATATTCATTGCTCAAATCTAAACCAAAGTTTAATAAACGACCATTAAATATACAAACATCAGGGCTTGTTATAAAGCATCTGTCCCCTGAAGCTTTGACTAAAGCCGGAGTTAAAAGAATGGCGAAAAAATAAATTAGGCTAATTAAATAGTGACTTTTTTTCATGGCAATCAGTACAATAGAAAATATTATTCAATTTAATATAACATTTTTTACTCGAATACTGCGGATAGTTTTTTGGGTAGGGACGGAAACCTGCATTCTAGTATTAATATTTCACCTCCTAACGAACCCGGGAAAAACCGAGGCTTTATCAAAAGTATGTGAAAGAGTTTCCCTTGTTTAAGGAACTGCTTTACAATCAAGATGATGTTGACCTGCTGCCAATGTGGAACCGTCTCATCCAAGCATCTACTTGAGCTTTGGTGCAGTTTTTGTTTCTTCGACGCACCTTACGGCTAACTAACGAAAATCGCGACATTTCACGCCAGCCGATCGGGATCGACACCCAACTCGCGCAACTTTGCCGCCAATACATCCGCCCGCTGGCGTTCCTGTTGAGCCAGCAGCCGTTCCTGTTGGGCCTGTTCCGAGCTCCACAGCAGCAAATTTCCCTGCGAATCCCACCAACGCAGCCAATTCATAGTTTGCCCCAGCCGTTCCCCCGACCAAATCCCCAGCCACAAATCCAACTCTGGAATCCGCACCCGTCCCTCAGCATCAGCAGCCTGCGTTTCATAGGCTCCATTTTGCAGATACCGCACTTCCAGCTTGGGCTCGTAGGGGTCGTAGGTAACATAGGTGGGCACTTGCAGAATCTGTTCGTAGAAGTAGAGCTTGCCGTAGGGAGGAGTCGATCGCACAGACAATTCGCTGTAATCTTCATTAGACAAAAACTCCATCACCACCGATACCGGCGCACCCTCCAAATTCGGCGTGTAGCTGCGGCGAATCGTCCCCTCAGCAACTGGATGCACTTGCGGCACGAAAAACCAATCCGGTGCTTTGACTACAATCTGCTTATTTACAGTCGCTACCAGTCCAAAATTGGAACCAATAAGGGCGATCGGCTGAATGCGTCCAGCGGCTCCCAGAGCATCGGTGAGAGCGGCCGCAAGGGGCGGTTGTTGAATATTTTCCACAGGATCGTCCGGTAATACAAAGTCGGCTGGTAAGGCTTCCCAGGTGACAGTTGGTGCTTTGGAACTCGATGGGATTTGAAGTACCATTAGCTCATACCATTTGAGATTTTATATTTTAGATTACTCGTTACCCGGCTCCAGCCTCGTAACGCCGATCGGGAGGCTCTGCCTCCATTTTACCAAGCGAGGCAGAGCCTCTGGATATAGTTTCCCAGGCTGGAGCCTGGGAACCAATTAAGATGTGTGTAGTGGGGACTTTAGTCCTTCTTGACATCCTCACTGACCTAAAGGCACAGTGATTCCAAGAATCACTTCTTGAACCTTTCTGCTTCGAATGCAACTGCCTCCACCCTCAAGGAGATTTGGTCTTATGCTCGCTCCACAGACTAACCCCGCAAGCCCTGCGGTTTTATGTGTCGAATACCAACAAAAATCTTTGTTGTTTGATTCTAGGGGTGGACTGCCCATTGCCCTGTCCTCTTTTCCCGGTCTACCGATTTTTCTTCCCCGTTGCAGTCATTGCAAGCTTTGGTGTTAGGGTTTATGTCTCCATCGTCGCGGGTGGGTCATTGACCAATCATATTGTAACACAAAGCCGTCCTAAAAGGACGGGGTTTCTACCCAATTTTTTGATGAATGCGGACTAAAGTCCTCACTACGAACCTCAGCTAAAAATCAATAGTCAAAGGCGCTCTCGGAAACGGAATCACATCCCGAATATTCCCCATTCCCGTCATAAACTGCACTAACCGTTCAAATCCCAAACCAAACCCAGCGTGAGGAACAGTACCGTAGCGGCGCAAATCCAAATACCACCACAATTCCTCCTTATTCATACCCTGGGCTTCCATGCGCCTCTCCAACACATCCAGCCTTTCTTCCCGCTGCGAACCGCCGATAATTTCCCCAATATTAGGAGCCAAAACATCCATTGCTCGCACCGTTTTTTCGTCTTCATTTAAACGCATATAAAATGCTTTAATCTCGACGGGATAATCGCTGACAATTGTCGGCTTTTTAAACAAGTCCTCCGCCAAATAACGCTCGTGTTCCGACTGCAAATCCAAGCCCCAGCTTACCGGAAAATCAAACTTTTTGTCGGCTTTTTCCAAAAGTGCGATCGCCTCGGTATAAGTAATCCGCTCGAACTGATTATTAATGATATTTTCAGCAGTAGCCAAAACCGTTTTGTCAATGCGCTCATTGAAAAACTCCATATCTTCCGGGCAATGATCCAAAACGTATTTAAAAATGTACTTTAAAAACGCCTCAGCCAAATCCATATCTCCCTGCAAATCGCAGAAAGCCATCTCCGGTTCAATCATCCAAAACTCAGCCAAATGTCGCGAAGTATTAGAATTTTCCGCTCGGAAAGTCGGGCCAAAAGTGTAAACATTTCCGAAAGCCAGCGCCATAACTTCCGCTTCCAACTGGCCACTAACTGTTAAATAAGCGCGCTTTCCAAAAAAGTCTTTAGCATAATCAACCTCTTGAGAATCAGTGCGCGGCACATTCTTTAAATCAAAGTTGGTAACGGCGAACATTTCCCCCGCACCTTCGCAGTCGCTAGCAGCAATAATCGGAGTGTGAACCCACAAAAAACCGCGTTCTTGAAAAAATTGGTGTACCGCTGCGGAACAAGCATTGCGGACTCGAAAGACAGCGCCGTGGGTGTTTGTGCGCGGCCGCAAATGCGCGATTGTCCGCAAGAATTCAAAGGAATGGCGCTTTTTTTGCAGCGGATAAGTTTGCGGATCTGCATCGCCGTAAACTTGTACTTGTGAGGCTTTCAACTCAATTCGCTGTCCTTTTGCTGGAGACGCTACCAGCACTCCCGACACTTCTAGAGATGCACCTGTATTCAGTTGTTTCAGTACATTTTCAAAATCTGGCAAATCGGAATTTATGACTACTTGCAAGTTAGCCATCGCCGAACCATCGTTGACTTCGACAAAGGCAAATTCTTTCAATTCGCGTTTGGTACGAACCCAGCCTTGAACAGTTACAGTTTCGTCGGGTTCACCTGCGCGCAAAATTGCTGCTATTCGTTGATTTGTCATAATATCCACTCCTGTTTATTTAATATTTTGCACCATATTTCTCTCTTTTCTCTTCCTCTGCGCCCTCTGCGCCCTCTGCGGTAAATAAAAAAATCAAAAATCCGAACTCCCAACCAACATAGTTCAACCTGCATAGGATTTCAAAATCCAACCGATCAAAATGCCGAGTCCCCCAAAGCGAACTGCTTGCCAAAAAGGTTGTTTTATGCTTGCCCAAGAAAACAGGCTACTTTCTAAATTCAACTCGATAGTTTCCAATTCTTGCTCAATTTCCCGCAATTCTTTTTTGAGTTGCGGCAATGGATTTTGGCGCTTGGACTGGCGGATTTCTTCGCGCCGATGCCCGAGTTCGACTTGGCGCTGTCGATCGACCTGAATTTGAGTGTACCGTTCTTTGACTGCCGCGAGCGATCGCTCCACTGCTGCGAGGGCTTGAACAAACTCACTTTCATCATCTCTCGGTGTCTCTCGATTTAAATCTGACGGCTGTTGAGGCATTTTGATCTGCAAACGTGACAATAATTAAAAAAAACCGATTCCCTATTTAGTTGTTATTATGTCAAGTATATTATTTGTTAAATTTAGAAACAGCAGCCAAATCGCTATAATTGCCACCTATGCTTGAAACTTATGCTTGAAACTACACAAACAACCCAAACTGTCAACCTCAACGAGCTTAGCACGGTAGAACTAGCCCAAGCTCTCGCCGCGCGCCTCGCCATCCCCGAAAAAGATTGGCACCGCCTCAAAGCCAACCGTTCCGCGCGCGCCGGAGAGCAAGCCGCGGCCGCTCTGGTCTTTTTGCTCAAAAAACAGCCCGCAGAAGCTCTCCCGCGCTTAAAACAAGCAGAAGGATGGCTGGATGGATCGATATCTGCTCCTCCCTGTCCCACCCACGGCAAATAATTTTTTTGAGTTTTGAGTCTGGAGTTTTGACTTGATTAGTCGCTCAAAACGCGCGACAATCGCGCCGCTAGCTCGAGCAGCGCGATTGTGAGTTCAAAAGATTTACACTTTTTTAACTCAAAACTCACATTTTGCATTACGATCAGCTATCAATAGCCACATCCTCCCAATTCTCACTCCGAGGTTCAGCCCGGAAACGAAAAAATTTCCAGGTCTAACTGAGGTTAAAACTGTTGCAAAATAGCGGTTATAGCGCTAGTGAGGCAGCAGGTAGCCACTGGGAAGTTCTTTGCACAGCCGTAACTCTGTACCTTGAGAATTCCACTCTACCCGATCAAATATTTGGTAAAGAATAAACAACCCCCTACCACATTCCTGTTCCACATGGGGTAGTACAGAGTTATCTGCAACATCCTCTGCTAGGAGACTGTCGCAATCATCGGTATAAAGGTTGCAACCGCAAGGAGCATTAAAGCCAGAACCTTCATCCGATATCACCCACCAATATTGGTTTTGGACGATCGAAAAACGGACTCCAACATTTTTACCGGGGTCTAATTTGTTTCCATGCTTAGCAGCATTTACCAAAGCTTCTTGAAGCCCCAACCGCAATTCCGCTTGCCAGTAATCTGGCACCTCTGCTAGGAGCAGATCCAAAATAGGACAAAGGTATAGAGTAGAAGCGAAGCTAATCGTAATCCAATTGCGTCCGACGGGACGGGCTGAAATAGCAATCACTCAGAAAACTCCCTAACTTTCAGGTGGATAAAGTTCACACCCTGCATAGTTGGCTCCCTAGTATTCAAAATGCTAATTAATTGAGCGGCGCAGCTCTACTTATATCTTAGAGTATCAAAGCTATTAAGAACAGCTAACAACGTCACAAAATATTCAGGGATTCTGAGAAACTTCTGTAGAGAACCATCAGTAATTTTACTTATAACTTCTACCAGCAGCCAGATTTTTGATTTCGGCTTTTGCCAACTCGCAACCAAACGGCCCGCTGCCTCCCCCAAGCCGTCAACAGCTCCCTCACAAACGATCCCCACCTGGAAAACGTCGGAAATAACTATAAAAAAGTCGATCCCTTCACCCTCGCCCACCAGGCTCGACCCTCGCAGTAGCTGGGCGATCGGCGCTTGCCCAGAACTTGCTGGGACCGCTACACAGCAAAATTATCATACCTAGGTATGTTGCAGCCGGAACCGGATAAATTTCCCAAATGCGATCGGGCAAAATATCTCGGATTGCTGCGATCCTCACAAAATCAATATTCGTTACAAAACTTATTTATTCTGAGTGCGGGCGATCGCCAGAACCGGGCTTCGCTCAACTTGACGAATCCTTTGCTGGCAAAAGCCCGGCACGTTTGCCAAATTTTATAAATCTGAGCGTCGCGATACAATAGTTAAAGTAAATAATTATTTCTTTACATTATGCAAGCAACCCCAGCCATGACCTCAGCCCCCATAGCCGGCACTTACTGGCAGTGGCGGGGGCATTCAGTGTACTACGTTCGATCCAGCGCTCGGCATCCAGAACGCCCTCCCCTGCTGTTAATTCACGGTTTTGGAGCCTCCACAGACCACTGGCGCAAAAATATCAGCGGGCTGAGCAAAGACTTTGAAGTGTGGGCGATCGACCTGATCGGATTTGGGCGATCGGCAAAACCCGAATTGCAGTACAGCGGCGACCTCTGGCGCGACCAACTCCACGACTTTATCACCAACATCATCGGCCGGCCCGCCGTACTAGCCGGCAACTCCCTCGGAGGCTACGCGGCCTTGTGTGTAGCAGCCCAGCGCCCCGAATCAGTAGCCGGACTGATATTAATCAACAGCGCCGGCCCCTTCAGTGAACCGCAGCCCGCACCCGAAGCCCCGCCCTTGCAAAAAGCCATATCTGCGGTAGCTAAAACCTTATTTCAGCAAGATTGGGCAAGTTTTCTGCTGTTCCAGTACGTGCGCCAGCGATCGACAATTCGGAAAACCCTAGAAAAAGTTTATCTCGACCAAAGCGCCGTCACAGACCAATTAGTAGAAGAAATTTACCTTCCCTCCTGCGATCCCGGTGCCCACAAAGTATTCGCCTCCGTATTCCGAACACCCCAAGGCGAAAAAATCGACGTATTGCTGAGTCAATTAAAATGCCCCTTGCTAATGCTGTGGGGAGAAGGCGATCCGTGGATGAATTCCACAGAAAGAAGCGCCAAATTTCGCAAACACTATCCTGGGTTGACAGAACACTTTATCAAAGCTGGTCACTGTCCCCACGACGAAGTACCAGAACAGATAAACGAACTGATTCGCGCATGGATAATTGACAAGGGCATAGGGCATGGGGCATAGGGCATAGGGCATACGGCATAGGGCATACGGCATGGGGCATGGGTTACTGGTTATTGGTTATTAGAACGAAGAACTAACGAGAAACATAGGACAAATAACCAATAATCAATAACCAATGACTAATGACTAATGACTAATGACTGATGACTTCATTTAACTTTCTGGTTAATCTCAACTCAAACATTCTGAGGAGACGGAAACCATGACCAGCAAAAAGACTCGCCGCAATTTTATATTGAGCAGTATAGCTGTTGCCAGCGGCATTGCAGGCGCTAAGGCGATCGAACAGCAGGATGGGGAAATCGCAGCCGCACCCAATAACAAGGCGGCCGCCACAGTAAAAATGCCAGAACGACTGTTAGGCAACACCGGGGTGAAAGTGCCGATTTTCGGTTTGGGGGGGGCCGGACAAACACCGCTGTCGCAGCCGGGAAGAGAAGCAGAAGCGGCGGTGCAAATTGAACGCGCGATCGAACTAGGCATTAGCTATTTTGACACGGCCGCCGACTACGGGCCCAGCGAAGAAAACTTAGGCAAAGTTTTGCCACCATATCGAGAGCGCCTATTCCTAGCCACAAAAACCGTCGCCAGAGACAGAGATGGCGCGTGGAGAGACTTAGAGCAATCGCTCAAAAGATTGAAAACCGATCGGCTCGACTTGTGGCAACTCCACCGCGTCTCATTCCAAACACAATTAGACGAAATTTTCAGTGCTAAAGGAGCAATAAAGGCGATCGAAGAAGCCAAAGAGCAAAAAATCATTCGTTTGGCCGGTATCACCGGACACCACGAACCAACCATCATTACCGCAGGCTTGGAGCGCTATCCTTTTGACACAACATTAATCTGCCTCAACGCCGCCGAAAAACATCACCCGCGCTCCTTTGTTACCAGCGCTTTACCAGTTGCCAAAGCCAAAAACATCGGCGTCATAGCCATGAAAGTACCAGCTTACGGCAAATTATTTCAGAACGGTGTTTTAGATGGAATGCACCAAGCAATGGGCTACACGCTTTCACTTCCCGGCGTACACTGCTGCGTCATCGCCGCCGACTCAGTAAAGCAATTAGAAGAAAACTTCCAAGTCGCCCAAGCATTCCAACCCCTGAACCAAACAGAAATGGCAGCACTTGAAAAACGCACCGCCACCGCTTGGCAAGAAAATACATTTTTCAGACAGTGGACTTAGAGCTGATGTTGGGAAAGGCGGCGCGATCGCGCCGCATATCTCCTTTATGTTAATTTTGAGCATAAATGACGAATCCTAGAGCGCCAGTCCAGTAAAAGAGGTTGACAAAAAACCTAAAACATGGCGCAAGCAAATAACTCATGATGTAGCACTGAAAACTCAAGTTGCTACGTGGTGGCAAGCGAAAACTACCAATACG
>Ga0247770_1000321_pt1 | contig 47068 bp, 43 predicted proteins | sample UWRJL136409B6_FD_179943 | JGI IMG/M metagenome (GOLD analysis project Ga0247770, IMG submission 179943) | Plant litter microbial communities from Arlington Agricultural Research Station in Wisconsin, United States - UWRJ-L136-409B-6 | ecosystem: Environmental > Terrestrial > Plant litter >...
CATCTTGCCTGTTTAGTTTGTGGAACAGGCATCTTGCCTGTTTAGTTTGTGGAACAGGCATCTTGCCTGTTTAGTTTGTGGAACAGGCATCTTGCCTGTTTAGTTTGTGGAACAGGCATCTTGCCTGTTTAGTTTGTGGAACAGGCATCTTGCCTGCTTAGTTTGTGGAACAGGCATCTTGCCTGTTTTAGCATCAAGTCTTGATCGCCAAGAAAAGGTAAACTATAAACAGCAAACATAACATTCAAACAATTATGATTTTTCCAGGTTCGGCAGTTCGAGTTAAAGATAAGGGTGAGATTTACTACACCTTTCAAGGACAAGTCCAGCGAGTTAGCGACGGGAAAGTCGCGGTACTGTTTGAAGGCGGCAATTGGGACAAGCTGATCACGTTCCGGCTGAATCAGTTGGAACTTGTGGATGCTACGGCTGGTCGCGCGAAATAGTCAGCGGTCATTAGTCATTGGTAATGGGTAATTTGTAATTGCTAAAGTACCCAATACCAGGCTACTAACTCAAGACCCTTGAAAACTACCACAAAACCAATGACTAATGACTAATCACTAATGACTAATCACTAAAACTATGCGTTTACCTTTACCCCAATTTGCTACAAAAGAGCGCCATCCCGATCGCATTGCTGAGGTAATCGAGACAGCTACTTCGGAGTTTTTGGCTCAATGTTTGGAACCGGAAGACTTAAGCTTTCCCGTGATGCCACCTTTTGGGAGTTGGGTGAAGGCCGAAGATGAAGAGTCGAAAAATCAAATTTACGGGGTGGTTTATTACGCTACGACTAGCCCGATCGACTCGGTGCACAGAGCTCGCGCTTTGGGTTTGTCGCTGGAAGAGTTGCGGGAGGAACAACCGCAGATTTTTGCGATGCTCAAAACCGAGTTTCGAGTGGCGATTGTCGGGTTTGAGGCTGCGCCGGAAAGGTTGAACGGTCACGGCCCATCAAGGGGTAAAATTTATCAGTATTTGCCGCCGCGCCCGCCGCAAATTCACCAGGCGGTTTATCGCTGCGAACCGGATGAGGTGATTGATTTTACGGTGCAGTTGGATTTTTTGAGGACGCTGCTGGGGGTGGCTAATGCGCCGGTGGATGCGCTGACGGCGGCGGCGATTCGGGAGATTTATCAGTTGCGGATGCGCGATCGAACTTGGTTGGTGGAAGCGGGGAGGAGTTTGAGTGTTTTGTTGAAGGATGATTACGATCGGTTGCGGGTGATTTTGAGTCAGATTCATCCGTAATACCAGTTCCAAAAAACAATGCTACAAGAGCCTCTCTAACCGGATGAGATGACATTTTATCAGCCCTAGCTAATGTTGCATGACTTGTAGGGAGTGGTATTATTCCCCTGAGTTCAACAAAGTTGATCACCGCTGGTCAGAGTTAAAAAGTCGCATCCGTAAACACCTGGATCAGTTTGATTGCTTACGACCTGCGACCCTTGAATGTATTGCGCCTTGCGTCCTAACCGCCAAGGCGGTTGCTATAAATTCCTTTCCCGAAAATAACAGCTCGATTTGGGTTCAGAAGTTGTTTAAGTACGCAATAATTCTTTACCCAAAAATGATTTTGTCCAGACATTAAAGTGTTAGAGTGTTCTCAAAGCTGTTAAGACAGAATCTGTTCCAAATTTCAAGATTAATCGTCGCATAAATTCAGTGTGAGCGCTTTTTCTTGAAACTAAAATACAAAAGATGCCATACTAAAGATGTCGAAAGTAGAAATAACCGAAATTTTCTGCAAAAATACCGTGAAGAAAACTCAAGCTGATGAATACCTTGAGATTACTAACCACGCCAATGAACCAGAAGATTTGTCAGCCAGGCGAGCCACATCATCCGGCAAAAACCAAGTATTCTTCTTCCCGACCAGCACAATTGTAGAACATCGCATATAAATATAATGAGTCAAAAACAACAAGTCATTCCCACTGTGCGCCCTTGCGGAATCGGCAGCACCACAATAACAGATCCGGTAGATGTGCTAGTCGTCATCGATACTAGCCCTTCGATGAAAGATGAAGCTAGGAACCTTAGTGATGCCGCAGCAGCAGCTATTGCTGCCGCCTCTTCTAGTTGCCCTTGCGATTTGAGAGTGATTTGGCTGGGGATCGAAGGTACCTGGAAAGAGACAAATTTTAATCGGACAGTACGGGATTATCTCTTGAAAGAGTGCCAAGTTGCCGAGACAGACCTTCGAGCCAGAAAGCGAGGAGAATTAGCTGATGCTGGAGCGCAGGAAGATGCGGCTCGGGCTGTAGAAGATATTTCCAATCATTTTGATTGGCGACCGGGTGCAGCCCGAGCGATTTTCTATTTGGGAGATGAAGCTCTCGAAGGTGGGGGGGATAAAACGGAAGAGAAAGATATTATCGCGGCAAATAAGGCGATCGCCACAGCTAAGCAGGCGGGAGTAAAGGTTCATACTTATTTTGGTACGACCAAAAGCAAGTTTAAAAATAGTTTGGAGCAAGAATACGCCAGATTAGCTAACGAAACAGGCGGACAAGCTTTCATCGATCTCGATTCCATTGGCGGCTTTACAGAGATATTTAAAAAGGTAATTTGCAATAGCCGTCTCGTTGGAATTAAGTTGGAAACTCAGCAGCCGCTACCATGTTTTGAGTTAAGGAGCGATCGTCAGCCATTGACGGCGCAGGGGTCAGAAACTATTGCGATCGTAGCGTCTAACTGTTACTCAAACGTTACTTTCAAAGGTTTAAAAGCGGTTTTATCGGCAGTGCTAAAAGCCGATGGAACTCCCATTCCCAATTTAGCCGATGGAACACCAGCATTTGTGATTAAACCATCGCCAGAAATAGCCTTTGGTGATTTACTTCCCATTGGCTCTGATAACTCTGAATCTTCAGGAGCAGTATTGAGGGAAATAGTCATAGAAACCAATAACCCTAATAGTGGAGACTATGGGCTAAAAATTGAATACTCCTATGAGGCAGTGTTTAATTTTCAAAGTGGTGATGAGTTTGCGTTAGGGATTTCCCAATAAAATAAGCTCAAATAACTGGGGCTTTTTATATGGTGGGGAGGCGTTCACTATCAGATTAACCAAAGGCGTTGATCGATAGTGCGATCGCATGAATCATAACTATCTCCACCTAAAAAAACCTAAGATAGATAGAGGCATACGATATCAGTCAATATCAATTGGCGGCAAAGATAGAAATCTATCGCTCAAACGTTAGCCGTTGGGTGAGCGAAGAACGAAACCCATATGCCGAGGCGGTATTTGCGATTAAGCAAGCGTTGCAGACATTCAATCGGCAGGCGGCTGATAAATTCGTCAGGTTGTACCTGGGAAAGGGCGAGGAAAATGGTTAAGTTCTCAGGTGTGGAGAGTGTCGCACCGATCGCCCTTGCTGCATTCAAGGGCGATCGCCAATTAGTTTGTGAGAATTTATTTAAAGCCAGAAAGATTATATATTGTCAGCTATTTGTTGAGTCTATCTCAAGCATAACTGGCACGGGAGGCGATCGCCCGATCGCCCATATTATTACTCTTCGAGTTTTCCCTCCAAATCATCTAAATACAAACGGGCGTTGCTGAATTAGGGTATGAATTAAAGATTTCCCAATTGCTATCAGCCAGCTTGAGGGTGAGTTTTGTAACTTCAAGGCGTTGTTGATTCATACCGTGAATCAGCAACGCCTACAAACGAATAAAATCCCCTGCTGCATCGGGATTAATTTGCTGTAATCCCTTGCGAATCTCTAGAATCGCTTCATATGCCGGATCTCTATTCTCGTTAACCCAACGGTTAATGCTCGATCGTCCAATGCCCATAATCGCTGCCAATTGATTTTGACTGATGCCATAGGTTTCTAAAACCTGCTTCAGCGCTTTTCCTGCCTTACTCATGGCTTCTATGTTCTCAGAAGCTCGCAGCTAAGTAAAGATTGTGGACATTATTACTCTTCGAGTTTTTCCTCCAAATCATCTAAATACAAACGAATGAACTCCCCTGCTGCATCGGGATTAATTTGCCATAGTGCTTTCCGAATGTCCAACACTGCCTCTGCTACGGGATCTCTACTTTCATTGACCCAACGATGAATGTTGGAACGTGCTACGCCCATTGTCACAGCCAAGCGATTTTGACTGATGTTATAAGTTTCGAGCACCTGCTTGAGTGCTTTGCCTGCTTTTCCCATGCCTCAGATTGTCTCAGAGGGCGATCGTTTCGTAAATGTTGCCTATAGGTAACATTCAGGCTATAATGTTTTTGTTGCCTATAGGTAACATTTACCCCAAAAACACAAAACGCTTATGCCGAAAAACTTTCTTGCCAATCCCCCAGCAACCCATACTGCTACAGCGACAGTACCCATCGTGAAGCTTCAACAACCCGATCGAGAATCGGTCAAAATCCTGCTGATAGGTTCTCCCAAAGCGGTGAGGAGCATAATTCACATCCTTTACTGTTTGGGTTTTGCCTCTGTCAGCTAGTGGAGCCCGCTGCAACAAGCGCAAAAGCCAGGTGAAGTTATGAGCATTCTCATTCGTTACCTGCGGCTGAAATAAGATAATCTGGACTTACGCAAAAAGTGGTTTGACACGCTACTGATGGCAGTAAGGTGTGCAACGCGCACCCTACATAATTAGGTTATGCGTAAGTCCCGATCAGGTTTTTTTCGGAGCATAAATATTTTATGTGGCTAGAAATAACAGCGCTAAATCAAGTTCCCGAATGGGGTGTCTTGAAGGTAAATCTTGACGAAACTTCAGTAATTTTGAATCGTCAAGGCATGAATGTAACTTGTTACCGCAATGCTTGCACTCATTTAGAATATCCGATCGACATGGGTAAGGTAAGCAGGGGCATCATTACCTGCCCGTTTCATAAGTATCAGTACAAATTAGATACGGGTAAATGTGTGAATGCACCCAGCCATGCCCTGGAATCTTATCCGGTAAAGATTGAGGGCGATCGCGTTTTTGTAGACCTAGATTAGTCATTAGTAATTAGTTAAGTCCGACAGGGGTTGAAACCCCTGTCTCATAGTTAAAGTCGTCTAAAGACGACTGTAGATTAATATTTGATATCAAGTCCGGCTTAAATACCCCCTCACTCTCTTAGCCTGCGGAGGCAGACTTTGTTTGACCAGGAGCGCTTTCAACCGCGCCCGCGATCGAGGGGGTAAGTTTTAGCCTACCATTTTCGCGCGCCGCTGGCGGAGGAAAACCGCCAAAAGCCCGATCGCACCTACCGCCAACAGCAGCCATTCTTCCGGTTCAGGAACCCCCGAAACATTGAGAGGATTATTCGGCTTACTCAACTGTTCCTTACCGGATTCTACCTCTCTGTCAAATCGATCACTCTTAGCTTCCGCTTGTTTGAGTTGCTCCCTTTGCGCATCATTAACTAACACAATCATCGAAGAATAAGGCGTCACCACTTTGAAATTTTTAGCCACCGCGTGCATTGCATCCAGTTGCGTCAATTGATTTGAACTTTTCTGCTTGCTAAGTGCCGTTATCAACTGCCGCGCAGCTATCGGTTTAAAGCCTTCATTTTCGGTATCTTTTAACTCTGCGACTGGCGCCGATTTTGCGGTTTTTTTCGACTGCGGCGTTTTGGCATAAGTCCAAGCATAGCCGTCAACAACGCTAACTGTAGATTTGCCCGAAGTTGCTGTCGTTGCTACTCGCTGCATTGCCTCTTTCATATCCGTAGCAACTCCGCCGCCGCTATCTTGAATTGCCTTTAAAGTTGCGTCGTCGTAGCCGGGGGGCAAACCTCCCAAATGCACTGTCCACAGCGGTGCAGAGATGGAAACTTTAGGTTTGCGATCGTCCGATAATTCGTAACTGTGGCGATCGCTCACCAAAAATACAGTATCGTAACTTTTATCGCCCCGCAACTGTGCAAACTGTTGCAGCATATCTTTGAGCTGGACAGTACCATAAAATGTCACCTTTGCCGCATCGAAATTCCGTACATCTTCCACAAACTTAGGTGGCATTCCCGCAGCGCTGGCGACATACAAATCAACAGCATTCTTGCCTGCTGCATTCGCTTTCAACCATTCAAAAGTCTCTTTTACTTCCTTCTTTTGGGCCGCCATGCTGCGGGAAGTATCGAGAATAACTGCCAATTTTTTGCCTTGCGGTAGCGAGTAACTTGCATCAGCCAGCGGCTTAGCAGAAATGATATTTCCTCCCGGTAGAACCGCCTGCTGCGCTGTTATAGGTTGCTGTGCGACTGCGGGCAAAAAGGGTGGCAGCCAAGTTTCTCTTGCTTCTTTCCCGCTGTATTTTACCTCTTTTCCAGCCATCGTGCGGCGAGTATTTTGGTTCCAAAAAATGTTGCGTTTTTCAGCCAAAACAGGCATAGCCCAACCCTGCGGCTGGCGCATGACTTTGTAGGTAAGCCACAGGTGCATTTCCGTTGGCCTGTTAGTTTGGGTAAATTCTCGTTTAGCTGGGATTGGAAAAGCCCGCAAGCGGTATTGTTTGGGGCCAATTTGTTCTACCAAAGCCGGATCAACTCTTTCTACTACCTGTTGATTGTAGACTTGCTGGGCGGCACCTCTAGGCGATACCGTAAATACAAAACGTTTGTTTAAATCGCCAGTATCTCCCAGCCAAACTCCTGTAACTGCGGCGCTTTCCGGCAGCGAAAAGTAGTAGAATACTTCTTGCAAGTTCGGCGTTTGATTTTTGTAAACTTCGTAGAGTTGAACGTCAGCCCAGTCGCCGTTTTCTTTGACTGTCACTTCTTGCGACTGCAACCATACTTTTTCCTGATTGACATTCAGCAAACCAGCTTTTGCTTCTTCCCGGTTTGATGTTGACTGCACGGCGTGTTTTACTGCTTCTGTGTCGCCTTTTTGCAGTTCTGTATCAAAGAATTCGCCGTAGAGTTTTTCGGCTTTTTTCACATCAGCACTAGAGCCTTGATACAAAAACGGCGACATTAAAAAATTATAGCTGTTCTGCACCGTTTGAGCCGCTCCCTCAGGCAAATCCAAACTATTTTTGTATATGGCATAAATGTGGTTATTTTCTCCCACAGTGCTGAGGTAGCGGTAAGGGGACAAATAAGCGTTAACTAAGCCGGATCGAATCATATCAGACTTGGCTAATAAAGTTTGGCGAACCGTGTCATTTGCGGGGGGAGTCGCCAGCATTTTCAATGCTGCAACTTGCGGCTGCTGCTGCAAAGCGGAGAAAATAGCCAGCCAAGCTGCTATGAGTCCCAAACTTCCGATTAGCGCTTTATTTTTTCCGTATTGTGCAGCAAAACTCTGCCATATTTTCCGCCCGGAATGAATGTAGAGAAAGCCGTACAGCGAAGGCATGACGACGAACAAGCTACAGGTTAAACCAAACAATATAAAGGATAGCGGTATCCAAATTAAACCCCAGATCCACTCCCCGTATCTAAAGATATCCCAAAATGCTGATACCCATGTAAACTTAAAAAATTCAATGACTACACTGAAGAATCCATAAAGTGTAAACAATGCCACAGGTACAGCGTAATACATCAGCAATGTTGCCGCCCAAATGCCAACTACTAGCATTAAACTGTGGCATCCTAATTGCAGCCACGCACTTCGCTTTTCTCCGATTAACCTGAAAAAACGAGGCTGTTTATTATGGGAAGTTTGAGAATCTGAAATATTTTGAACATTTTCTCTTTTTCCCAGATATCCGTACAGCATTTCCACTGAAAATGCTGCAATGCACAAAGCAATAGTAGCGATGATTTGATAACTAGCTGGGGTGAGTTCTCGCAGCAGGAACAAGCGGAGCAAACAAAGCAAAAATAGCGGTGCTTCTACGCCGTAAAACCAACGCATTAGCTCTAGGGGTTGCTTGCTAAAATGCCCAGCTCCTATTACAGTACATACAGTCGGTACTGCGATCGTAGCTGCCATCGTCAAAGAAAACTCTAGCGGGATGATGCCATCGATTGTCGCCATAACTAATGGCACTCCTATAATAGGCAAAATCCCCAAGTAAACAATCGATAAAAATGTCAAATTCCAAACCCAAAAAAATGTGTAAAAAATTCCATTGAATACCTGTTTAATTTTCATTCATTTCTCCTTGTAAGCTTTGTTTAACGGTATCGTAGACGTTACCAGCAAACTCTTTTACTTCCTGATTTTCTGCTTGTAGCGAACTGTCAAATAAAATGGAAACTAGCACCCAATTGTGATTTTTTTTAGTGAGATCGCTGCCGATACGGGACAAGAAGTTATCTGTAGTTAACTGTGCAGATTGCAGCCAGTATACTGCTGATAATTGGTTGTTTTTGAGAGACAGCCAGCGCGCTGTTACTGAAGGAGTTAGTTGTTTTTTTTCTATGCGGTTGACGGGGATTCCGCTGGCTATAAAACACAACTCGGGGGCGTGATAAGTTTGCCAGGATGTGCTCGCTACTGTGAGCATGGAACCGCGCAAGTTTCCGGCGACAAATCTGATTTTTTGTGTTTGGGTATCCGGATAGTTGCCAAAGAATCTTTGTTCGCTAGCATTCAGGGGAATTGAATCTGATTTAATGTATTCAGGCCATCTTAAAGGTGCGATCGCCATTTTTGACGTTTCTACATGAGACAGTTGAGCCATGACTGCCAAAACTGTGACTGCTGCAATTATTCCTGGTTTGGCTAAAGGGTGGTTTTCGAGTATTTCTGAGTTGGGTTTTGCAGAAATACCGCTGGTTTTTTCTGGCTGAAATTTCGGTACTCGTTGCAGCATTAACCAGGTCACACAACAAGCACCTACTAAACCGACAATTCCCAGAGGAACGTGAATAATTTCGGCTATTTTTGGCTGCTTAAATACTTCTGAAACCAGGACTAACACTGCAACCCGCGCCGCGTTAGCCGACACTAACATTAAGAAATTAGCAGCGCCGACGGCTAGCCATCTTAAAGTCAATTTACGCCTTTCCAGCCAGGTAGCAGCTAGCAAAAATAGCGTTCCGACTAAGAGGGTTTTAATGCCGCTACAAGGCACGTCAACATGAGCGATACCGTTTTCCAAAACGATAATATCGTAAGAAGAAATAGCCCCAACGTGCAGCATTGAGAGCAACTGTTCTACTACCTGAGCAGTCAGCACTCGCGCCGGCAAACCTAATCCGTTATTAAACTGACTGTTAAATGGTAAAATACAAGCCAGCAAGCCCGCAACTGGCAAGTTTTTTTGCCAAAAGTTATGCTCTACAAATAAGCCGCACAGCCCGTAAGTTCCGAGGATAAATAGCAGGACAGTAACTTGTTTGATATCAATTATGTACTGAAGGGCGATCGAGCAAATACCCGCACCCAACATCAACAGCAGCGGATATCGCCTCAAAACGAAATTTGGCGAAAATCCAGGCGGGCGATCCGAGTTCCCAATCGATCGCACTACTAATGCTACAATCAGAAAGCCAATTACTATCTTGTATAGTGTGGGTATCTCAACAAACGAGGATAACAGCCACTTAACAGCCGAGATATTGGCCCAAAACCAAGCAAGCGCCAGCAAAAAAGGAGCCAGCCAAACCAAATTAACCGCAGAATTAGGACTGACAGCATCTGGAAGGTCAGAATTGGGAATATTGGTGCGCTGCATGATACCGCTTGACATTGACGTTGGTGACATCTTAGCTCAGCCACATTGGTAATGCCTAGACTGATTATTTAAGTTTTGTCAAGCTTCGATTTTCTCTACAGAGAAGCTAGCGTTATAATAATTAATTTTAGCGGAGGTAAAAATGAGCGAAAAAAGCCCAGGATACAAAATTGTTAGCGATAACCGACAAGCACGCCATCTCTATGAAATTATAGAGACATACCAAGTGGGAATCGAGTTGAAGGGCACCGAAGTCAAATCAATTCGGGAAGGAAAAGCCAATTTGCGGGACGGATATGGCTTAGTTCGGAACGGCGAACTGTGGCTGATAAACGTTCACATTTCGCCCTGGAGAAGTGCTAGCAACTATTTTAATCACGAGCCCCGCCGCACCCGTAAATTGCTGATGCACAAGCAGGAAATCCGTAAATTGATAGGTAAAGTCGAAGAAAAAGGTTTGACTTTAGTGCCGTTAAAAATGTATTTGAAAGGCGGCTGGGTAAAACTTGATATCGGTTTGGGTAAAGGGAAAAAACTGTACGACAAGCGCGAAGATTTGAAGAAACGCGAAGACAAGCGGGATATGGAAAGAGCGATGAAGCAATTTTAGTCATTAGTCATTAGTCATTAGTCATTAGTCATTAGTCATTAGGCATCTCCGAAAAAGAAAGTCAAACCTTTGCTACTCGAAGGTTTAAATTTTCATTTACGGAGATGTTTATTACTCAGGTGTCATTAGTGATTAATGATTGGTGATTGCTGATTAGTGATTGATTATTTTAAATAGAGTTCCGTTAATTACTCATCATAAAATTGTTCGATATCCCCCGTTGAGAATTTTGAGGACTTCCGTGGTGACTACAAACTTAATTAGAGTTATTTCACTCGGGTCCATCTTACAGCAGATGGCAAGTTTATGAAGTACACCCCATATCGATCCCTGTAGGGACACGGGGCTGGGCTTCTTGGTGTCAACAAACACGTTAAACGTTGTACCGGTCTGCTGTCTGACGATTAGGGATCGATCCCCGGGCGCCTGCTTCGCGTCCGGGGGGAACTGGAAGCGCTCTTTCGTCCCCCGGACGCGGGGGATACTAGGGGGATCGATACTGGGTTAAAAACGAGATGTCTCAGGGGTTTCAGGCGATTGTTGACACGAAGAAGGGCCCAGCGTCAGTCTAAAGCTGCACTTCATAAACCAGGGATAGGCTCTATCTGCTAATACAGTCGCATACTGTCGATCGACTGACCGCTGACTAAGTATTATTGCTTAAATAATGGGGACTGTTCTACCTTCTTCCTGCTTCCCACTTCCTTTTTTCTGAAAATTTCCGGATCGCTTGTGGAGTCTCAGGAATGATTAACCTATGCTCGAATACATCTAGGTAGTGGGAGCATTACCCAAGCATTCGGCTGTGGACTTGCAAACTCTTATGAGAAATGGGCTCAAGCCTGAGTCATTTCGTAAGATGATAATGCCCTTAGGGTGGCAATTAAATGTGTCAAATAAATATCACCCAACTCTCAAGTTTAAATATGCTAAAAACGACACCATTAGCTAACATTTTCAATGCCATGAAAGAGCCAGCGAAAAAGCATCACAACTCGAAGTGGGGAGCCTTCTTGCTGATGCTAGCAGTAGGCTTTGGCGGCTGGAAAATAGGGTTGCCGGAACTGGCATCTTTTTTTAATAATATAGCCTTTGAAAACTACAAAGCCAATCGATTGGCTGATACTCAACGAGCATATGAGTTAGCGCTCTGGGTAGATCCAAAAAGCCGAACAGCTCTTTACAATTTAGGATGGCTTTGCGAAGAGGTGCAAGATTTACAATGCGCCCGAGGAAAATATCTGCAAGCTGCAAAACTCGGTCTGCCTGCTGCTTACAGCAACCTGGCTCGGTTATATATAGTCGATCAAAAAAACTATCCGGCTGCCGTTCACTTCCTGTGGCAAGGTTTGAAATTAGCTGAGGACGATCGAGTAAAATATTCTTTACTCAAAAACTTGGGATGGGCTCGCCTGGAACAGGGTCGATATTCAGAGGCATTGCAACATCTGGATGAAGCGATTAAACTTGATAGTGAAGGACCAGCAACTTACTGCTTAAAAGCGCAAGTTCTAGAAAAGATGAAAAATACTAAGGCAGCGCTACCGCAGTGGAAAATTTGTCTAAAGTCTGCGGATTCTCAAGAATTCGATGAGGATATATGGATAGGGATGGCACGTCAACGATTAAACGAGGAAAAAACAAATAAATGAAACGCACAGTTTTGTTTTCATCAACCATACTGGCAATTATAACGGTACTGGAGCTAAGTCAAGCCTCAACAGCACTGCCAACTCCTTCGACTGTTAAAATTACAGTTAATGAATCAGTCGAAACGCCGTTCGACTCCAATCAATCGACGTGGCGGCGGTGCAGAGATAGAGATGGTGGAAAATATCCGTGTCCGAGATTCATCATGCCTCGGGAGAGCGAAGAATAAGAGTTATTTTCAAGGAATTTTGTAGAGTGTACCATCACCACTTTACAGCAACAGGTATGTAGTATGTGGTAGTATGGGGGTGCGCAGTGCGCACCTTATAGCATTTGAGATTTGAGATTAAAGAATTGAAGAATTGGAAATGATATCAAATCCGTTAGCATCGGAATAGTAAATTCGAGTTCACTGTTGACGGTTGACTGTTCACTGTCAACAGTCAACATCATTCCGGTGTAACCGGAAATGATATGACTTATCAAAAAATAGGGTTTAAAACCCTGTCCTTTTAGGACGGCTTTGTGTTAGGGTTGCGCTCCCGTCGGGATAAGGAACTGCCACGACTCGCTTATGGACAGGTCGAAAATGTAAGACTATTTCGGTAGCGGATTTCGATGAAGTGTCAAGAATCAGCGCAGGTTCGATCGGGCGGTGAGTGTTTCAAGACTATAATGGTTTGCAGCTTGCATAAAGCTGCATTCTTTTTTTGAAGTGGTAGAACTATTAATAATTGCTGTGTCGGCTGTTGCTGGAATCCTCACCGGGCGGGGAGAAAACCCCGCCAGCAATTCTATCTACTCGCCCTCGGTCAAAGCTGAATCTTGCTGCTGCTGGTGCGAGTTGCTGTAAAAACTAGCAATAATCGCCACCATCAACCACCAAAGCATATTAACTTCCGGCCGGTACCAAACAGTATCGACAAAACCGTGGGCCATCATGCCGGCTAAAGTTGCGATTGCCGCAATCAACCAAAACCCGTGATTCGATTTGAGATTTGGGATTTTAGATTGGGGATTTCGGGATTCTTCTTCTAAATTAGAGTTGTTAAATTGTGAATCCCGCAGATTTTTTATCTGCAACAAACCTTGATTGACGGTGACAGTCATCAGCCACAGGAAACACATTAAACCGATAAAACCGGTTTCCACCGCAATTTCCAGCAGCACAGAATAAGCGCTCAAAGCAGTGAATCTCGGCTTCATATAAAGCGGATAAACTTTATTAAAAGCAGTGTTTCCCGGGCCAATTCCGAGAATTGGTCGATCGCGAATCATGTCAATCACCGCCGTCCAAACATTAATCCGAAAATTGTTGCTGCTGTCACCTCGGCCGATAAACATACTCGAAACTCGATCGCGCAAGGGCTCGACTAAAGCCACTCCCAAAATTAAGGCGCCAGCCAAACCTCCTAACCCTAACGGCAGAGCCCAAGTTCGCCAGAACCGAGGCATCAAAGGGCTGTACCAGTACCACAGCAGCACTAAAAATACCACAAGTAGAGCCACAAAACCGATCCAAGCACCCCGGCTGTCCGTGTAGCGCAAACACGCGCAATTCACCACCAGCATCGTCAGCGCTAAAACTTTTGTTCCCCATCCTTTCCACACAAAAAGTGCGGCGGCGCTCAATGCAATGGCCGGCAGCAAATAGGAACCAAGCAAGTTAGGATTTCCCAGAAAGCTGTAAACTCGCGTGACATTGGCTTGAGTAGAAGTCGGATCGTTCCAAGTAGCTAAGGGCGGCACTTTGTCAATCCACTGCCGCACGCCGTAGAAACTGACAATTAAAGAGACGTTCAAAAATACGGCAATTAACCACGATCGCCAACGGGGCGATCGCAATATCCGAGCCATCAGCGCAAAAAACAGCAAATACAGCGTTAGCTTGCTCCAACCAGTAGCAGCGGCGACTTTCGCCGGCGACATCGCCGTTGCGACGGTGGCAATTCCCCAGTACAGCAGTACCAGCAAATGAATCGGCGTCAAGGCGATGGCGCGATCGTCGGAAACAGTCAGCAGCACCCAAAATGCAGCGCCAGCCGCCATCAACACCCCCACCAAGGCATTGTTCACAAACGGGGCCAAACCGAAAGTCAAGCCCAGCAAAACAAAACCCAGGGGTTCTGCCCACTGCATCAGCCAGCTACTCTGCCGCCAACTGCGCAAAGAGCCGATCGCCAAATTTAATAAATAACTTCCACTTTGCCACTGAGAGAGCGGCAAATTTGCCAGACTTAACTTTTGCCAAACTGAATTCATTGCTATTTTAGATTTGTACTTAGTAATCGGGCATTGGGAATTGGTTATTGGTTATTGGGAATTGGTTATTAGTTATTATTGGTAATTGGCCATAGTTATTAGTTATTATGGAAATTTGTTATTAGTTATTTTATTATCAAACAACTCACAACTAATAACAACAGTCAACAGTTAACTAACTTCATCTCTTAACAACAAACAACCAATAACTAACAACTAACAACTAATAACAACAGTCAACAGTCAACAGTCAACTAACTTCATCCTTCCAACAACTCCGTAGCATTGGTGCAGGGCAGCCAGAGCACGTAGCGATATCCAGATTCCGGGGCGCCTTGAATCGAGAGTTGACCGCCTTGAATTTCCACCAACTGGCAGCAAAGCAGCAGCCCCAAGCGTTCCCTGGCCCCGTAACCAGCTAACACTGGTGCGGTATCCTCGGCATTCTGGGCTACCAAAGCCGCCAACTCAGAAAACGCCAGCGTTAATCGCTGCGAACCCTGTGTTGGGAGTTGCGGTTCGAGTCCGAGGGAGTCGGTTTCGGAGTTCGATGGCGAACAGCTATCCGATCCCACCTTCAACAAGTAGTCGGAGTAGAGTTTAGCATGGGGCAAACTTTCTCCCAACCAAGGATGAAAAACCCAAACTCCGAGGTGGATACCGTCTTCTTTCGGAGAAACGTGGACTCGAATCACGCTGCCTGCCCCAGCAGATTGAATAATGCTAAAAGTTAAGTGGTGCAGCATTTGCTGAACCTTATCTTTATCGACCAACCAGATGCGCGGCCCGGGCCCCATCGACCAATTAATTTCTTGCTCTCGTCTACTTGCCACCGGCGACAGGATTGTCACAACCTGCTGACACAAAGTTTCTATATCGACTGCGGTTCGCTTCAAGGTGAAACCGGAATCATCTAGTTCTGCCAGTTCCACAATTTCTTCAACTAGCGATCGCAAAGAGCGGCTGCTGTCTTGGATCACGTCAATATATTCTTTTTGCTTGTTCGTTAAGGGGCCATAAATTTCTTGTTTCAACACGCTTGCCATGCCGAGGACAGAAGTGAGCGGTGTGAGCAATTCCTGCGCTAAATAATTCAGCAGTTTTACCTTAATTGAGTTAGTAGACAAATCGATAGGTTTGTTAGTCATCGGTAATTTTTATTTGTTCATTGTCAAGCGAGCGTTGGCGGTTCATTAGACCTATTCCCCAAGTCTAGAACAATCTGTTTGCAGTTCACAAAAGAAAAACGTAGTGAATAAAAATATATATTCCTTCTTCCCTCGATCCTCTTCCTTATTCCCTGGAACCTCTTCCTGATCTCACTAATTAAGATTTAATCATTGCTTCTAAAGCTGATTGCAAATCTTGAGTAAGTTCGGCAACTGCTAACCTGCGGCTAGTTTTATATCCCTCCCAGCGATCGCTCACTGATATCGGTTCGCCCACGGTCATTTGTACCTGCTGTTTTGCCAACTTCGGTCGGCCGAAAGGATTTCCCCCTTTGATGCGAGCCAGTACGTCCCACAGCAGTAAAGTTGTTTCTGCCAAACGTTCTGCTGTCAGCTTTTCTTCGACGTACCTGCCAGTGACGGACACGAAACTTTCTACCAGTCTCATGTGCCACATCCGGAGATTTGCTTCTTCAGCGAGGCGATCTGCTAATCCTCTTTCTAAGGGAGAAAGTGCTGCAATATTTTTGATATCTTCTCGATAAATATAGTCCCACCCTGCTTGTTCCAGACGGCGGCAGCGGTCTATAACACTGCCTTTGGGCTTTAAGTTGAAATATTCTTCTGCTACTTGCAAAGCCACGTCTAACAGTCCTTTCAGTCGAGCCATCATTACTTCATTGCCCGAATCATTGGCAGTTTTTTCTGATAGCGATAATGATGTTAAAATAGATGTTTGTGGCGGTAAGTTCTTATGATAAAAACGGCTGTAAAACTCTTCCATCACTGCTAGCAAATGGCTGCCCAGTCGAATCAGACGCCGATATTGGAATTTGTGATTTTGGTTTTCCGAATCTGGATTTGTGGTTTCTAAATTGGCGATATCGGTGCGATCTAAGGGTGGCAGTCCGCAATCAATTTCTAATTGAGTTAAAAGTTTTTCTAGGGGTTGCCAAGGTGGCTCGATATAGCGGTATTGAATGCCGATGGGCACAATTAAAACTTTTTCAGTGCGTCCGGCTTTTAGCAAATCTTCAACGCACCAGAAGCCCATTTGAGCAACTCCTGGTTCCAGGGGGCTAACTATTTCATTGTGACCGTTGGTGGCGCCTTCTGGGGCGGCGGCGATCGGGAATTGGCTGTTGACAAATAAATCGCGGGCCGATCGCAATCCGACGCGATCGATTTTACCGCGAACTATGGGAGTGCCGCCGAGTTGGGAATACAGCCAGCCGACTGCAGCACCGGCCCACAGGGGAATGCCGCGATCGTAGATAAAGTGGGAATGTACCGGGAATTGCAGGGAAATGCCTTTGGCCCGTGCCGTCTGGGGAACGAGTTTCCAAATTAGTTGTCCCAAACAGTAGGGATCGTCTGAGTTGGGATGGCGGAAGGCTAGTAAGAAGCGAACTTTCTGATTTTGAAATTGGTGGAATAGTTCGGCGAGGGTTTCGACGTTTTCGGCTTGAATGTGGCTGATCTTCGTCCGAAATCGCAGCCACCAGGGGAGTATTTGCTGGCAGCCTTGCATCACTAGCGGGTTGTAGGCTGGGGGTATGAATTCCAGCGGCGGCTGAACTTGGCTAATTGAATTGGGCATTTGGCGATTTTAAATTTTAGATTACTAGGCTGCGGTAAAAACTTCCAATTTTTACAATGCTGATGTTTTTTTTATTAACCGCAGAGGACACAGAGGACACAGAGGAAGAGAGAAGATAGCAAGGCGTGTCAACTTAAGGTCAAAAGTATTACCCGTCTTGGATCGGATATCATGTCGAGTCGATCGACCACAATATTTTGGTCGGGGCGGGTTTACGGGATTTCTGGCTTATATTACAGATCGGGGGTGAACCCGCCCTGACAAGAATTACGATTATTTTACAGGACTAGATATAAACCCATCATCTTTTTTACCCCACTGCCCTTGACAAGGGGGATGCGATGGGGTCAATCGATTTTAGATTTTAGATTTTAGATTTTAGATTGAAGCATTGACCCCACGGATAAATTCGGGGGGCAAGTTTCATCGGATACAGGTTTTTTATTTCTGGACGAATGAATCGGGGGGCTTGTATCCTGGATGCTTTCGGTCGGAAACTCGACTAAAAACGAGATTTATCCTCAGTTTTAGTCTTCTACACAGATTTTTGCCATCTAAAATCTAAAATCTAAAATCTAAAATCCTATTGTGCCGGTTCAAAGATCATTTCCTGGAAGTTAATGACATCCGATCGCGGATCGCAGTGTGTGACTTTGACTTCTAGCCGATCGCCTATTGCGACCGATCGACCAAATCGCATTGCCAATTCTAAACCCAAATCTTCCAATAAAATCAATCCGAGATTGCTGTCTTCCCTCAGCCAGCGCAGCATTAAAGCTTCCCAAACTTCATCGGGGTTGCGTCGCAAATATTCCAATCCCCAATAGCGGTTAGTTTGGCGTTCGACGGTGGATGCTTCTTTAACTGCGGTGCCGAGACACATCACAATGTCCTGTATTTCTTGGGCCGTAAAAGGTAGGGGTTCGCCCCGCAGGTGGGCTTTGATTTGGAAGTGAGCCAGCAAGTCGGTATAGCGACGGATCGGGGAAGTAACTTGAGTGTATAATTCCAAACCCAAGCCGGCGTGGCGTCCGGGGGTGAGGCCCATTTCGCTCCGGGGCATACAGCGGCGCACGGCGCAAGCGCGGGCGGGGCCTGCCGGCACGGCCAGCAGTTCTTCATCGGGAGGGAGTTCGGGCTGTGCCTGATAGCGGTAGGGTATGGGCAGGCTATGAGCTTGACCGTAGCGGGCGGCTAGTTCGCCGGCTAAAATCATCATTTCGGCTACTAGCATCCGGGCTGTGGAGTCGTCGATGACGTGGATTTTGATGTCGTCGCCGTTGACTTTGATGACGGATTCGGGCATGAAAATGCTGATTGCGCCTTGGGCTTCCCGCCATTTTTGCCGCAGTTTTGCAGCCGAGGCGATCGCTGCTATTTCCGGTTCTGCTTCGATTCCCAACTCCAGCATTTCGTCTACATCATCGTAGGTCAAGCGGTACGTTGGTTTTATGGTGCTGATGTGGATGCTGTAATCTTGAGCCGCGCCGATTTCGTCTAAGGTGACGCTGAAGCTGAGCGCGCTGCACTCTTTGCCTTGAATTAAACTCATCGGCCCGGTTGCCAAAGCTGGGGGAAACATGGAAATCATTCCCGTGGGCAGGTAAACCGTAGTGGTGCGCTTTCTGGCTTCGAGGTCGAGTTCGTCTCCGGGGGAAAGCAAGCGGGTGGGATCGGCGATGTGTATCCAGATCCGCTGCTGGCCGTTTTCGAGGAATTCTAGGCTGAGGCCGTCGTCGATTTCGGTGGTGCTTTCGTCGTCGATCGTGTAAACCTTGAGGTGAGTTAAATCGAGACGATTTGTGTCCGAGTCGGTTGGGGGATTTTCTAGGCAGCGTTGGGCCACTTCTAATACCTTTGCGGAGAATTGTAGGGGAATTTGGCTGCGCCGCAAAAACAGGTTTTCGTGGCTACTCCACAGGCCGAGCTCGACTAGGAGAGCAAATGCTGCTTCGGGGTTTTCGGAACGTTCTAAGCTGGCTAAAGTTTCTAAGGCCGGGGTGCGGTGCGTTGCTTCTTCTCCGAGGAGGGCAAAGCGTTCTAGGGCGTCGAGGCGAGTTCTGTCGCTATTTTCCCAATCTACATTTTTTCCTGCCAGCCGCTGTTTGACTCGATCCCAAAATCCTTGAGATTCTTGGTATCGCTGCTGTTCTACTTCTTGCTGGTGTTTGATTTCGCCTACTTGGGCGGCCGATCGCGGTTCGTAGCGATCGCCCTTTTGTTTGAAATACAATTTGTCTGTTGATAGCAAACAGTAAGCCGCGTAACACTGGGCCGCACTACTCTCTGAAAATAACAGCTTTGCCAGGGATTCGGGATCTGTCGTTTCTCCGTCGCCCACTAGGAGTTCCCAAGCTACTTCCAAACTCGACGGATCTGAGTAGGCTTCTACTTCTTTGAGAAATTTGGGAATGTCGGAGGGTTTATAAGTTTCTCCGACTACTTCGTAGCTGATTTGTTTGGGCGGTATGCTGTGCGGTTGACCGTTTTCGTCTACCACGACCCAGTTTTTCTTGCCATCGGGGCGATCGGCAACTGCCAGACGGCGGTCGCCGTGCACTCTAAATTCTACTAACGTTCCCTTCTCCACTTGCCAGCTTTATTTTTGAGATTTTGGATTTTTACAATAGCCACTTATCGAGTTTCGAGTTTGCGATTTTAGATTTTGGATTTTGGCAATTTTTCTGGTCAATTGTGAAAGTTAAAATCTAAAAAGTTGTTCTTTTTATTTTTTATTTTTTAACTTTTTACTTTTGATTAAGACTTGCGCTGCGGCGACTCTTAACCCTATATCGCGATTATTTCGCTGCATTCTTGCTGCACTCTTAATGGCAGAAAGACGTTTTTTTCGCGCAAGTCTTATCCCAGTCCAAAATCTAAAACCCAAAATCCCAAATCCTGTTAACCTTCTTGGTTTACGAAGGGCATCAAAGCTACAATTCTTGCTCTTTTGATACTTCTGGTCAGGTCTCGCTGCTGTTTTGCCGTCAAACCGGTAATCCGGCGGGGCAAAATTTTACCGCGTTCTGTGACGTATTTTTTGAGCAAATCGACATCTTTGTAGTCGATCGGGTCTCCTGGTTTGATGGGCGAAACGCGCCGGCGAAAGTAAGTCATGGTTTGTTGTTTGTTGACTGTTGACTGTTGACTGTTAGTTTTTAGTTATTAGCCGTTAGTTACTAGCCCTCAGGAAAGCATTTGTTAGTTATCTGCTTTTCGCGGATCAATATCAATTGCCAACGACTAATGACTAATGACTACTTGATCTCTTTGTGGGCAGTGTGCTGGTTGCAATGGGGGCAGAACTTTTTGAGTTCCAGCCGCGCCGTCGTGTTGCGACGGTTCTTGGTGGTGGTGTACCGAGACACGCCTTTTGAGCGTTTGCTTACGTTTGTACGGCACTCAGTACACTCTAGAGTAATTATGATGCGGACGCCTTTAGCCATAATTCTAAATAAATTTCGACTAATTTAAACACAATTTATTATCTTCTCACATTGCTCTGCACTTGGTCAAGCAATCTTCTAACTTTGATGTCGAGGGAGTAGCCGCGGCGGGTTCCGACGACGATCGTCCCGCCGATGCGATCGTGGAAAGCTTGGGGAAACCTGTCGGCGGAGGTGAGGGCAACGCTACAGTCGATCGCCAGGGGCAGCATCAGCAGCAAGACGGCGGCGTTGGTAGATGTGAGCCCAGCTATACCTGCGAAGGCTAAGCCGGCGCAAATGCCCAGCAACGCCTCGCGCTTGCACAGTTCTTGCACTCCGGGAGTCCGTTGGAATCGGGTATCGGCAATTTTCATGTCCAAAGCCCAGCGCCCAAGACTTTGACCTTGGTTTTTCCTGACGATGGCTACGCGCAGGATCAGCCACAGCAAAACAAAAAATATGGTTTGGGCGATCACATTAGTGCCCAGAAGCAAACTGGGCAGCCAAACTGCGATTCCGTCGATGCACAAGGCCGCTGCGCGGCGGCCGACTGATACTTTGGGAAGGAGGGGCAATAAATCGGAACTCATAGGCAAAAAGGTCGATCGCCACTAGCTACTTTTTCATCTTAAGCTGTGGAATAATCGATCGGCATCAATGGTGCGTAAACCAACGTCAAAGCCAACCGCTAATTATTCAAGCTGAAAATGGATTTTCACCGATTCCCAACTGCGTTTTCGACTTTTCCACCTGTTCCCAGAGTGTTTGGATCTGAGTAAATGCCTGTTCGACCGAGATTTTACCGTTAGATGTCAAGGAGGTGATGTAACCCACCCGCTGAGAAAACTCTTGTAAATTCGCATTAAATACCAAATTCTCTGGCTTTACTTCACCGTAATAGCGATTTTGAGGATATAAAAAATTTGAATTTGCTACCATTGCTTTAACCTCGCATGAAAACTTGTTTCCTGAACTTATCAATATTATAAACCGCGCTTCCCTTCTCAAGTTGTGCTCTAAGTAGCAAAAATCATGTGAAATTTTGCGAAGTTTTTTGTAATACCAATTACACCGACAGATGTGGGCGACAAAAACATCAGTAATTTAACTTATAAAACTTCCGCCTACTCGGTCAACAATCAGCTTTCTGGGTTCAGGCTGATAACTTCGGATTTGGCGTCAAAACCTGGTTATTTTTCGTCCCGGACTGACTTATTGAAATAAGTGACAAAAAAACCCAAAATGGATAATATTATTGCAGGCATAAATAGTTAGACTTTTAGTAGAAAACTGCGTAATGTCTCCCAATGCGCGATCGCCCCGTCCCAAACTCCCGAATCGCCAAGTGTTAATCAGACTTGCCCCCGCCGTAATTGCTGCTGTTATCGCCTTAAACATTCCTCACTCCTTAATCCCCATGTTTAAGGAATCCCTATCCGAAGCAACGCCACCGCCAGAAATCCAGAACGTACTCGCCGGCAAGCGCAAAATTGTGACAGTGGGCGACAGCATCACCGAGGCAGGAAAATACCCCGGAGGTTACGTTTGGCTGCTGCAACGCTATCTGAGTGCTCTTTATCCCGAGCGCAAAATCGAAATCCTTAACGCCGGAATCTCCGGTAACAAGGCGACTGATATGCAAGCGCGCTTCCAGAAAGACGCGATCGCTCAAAAGCCAGATTTAGTGATGATTAATGTCGGAGTCAATGAGTGCTAACTTTGAATAGTAACACTTGTTTGTTGTCAAGCAGAGAGCGCTGGAATTCTCAGCTTTTAGCTACGACGAAGTAGTATACGATTGACCATCAAAATCACTTACAATTTTAAAATTGTAAGTGATTTAGTCCTTAAGTCTCTGCTAGATGGCCTTTAGCTCTTAATAAGAGCCTGGTAGTGGTTGATAACTTAACTTTTATTTGCGGTCAGCTTTCTACCCTATCCACTTTACGTCAAGTTTCTCGGCTCAATATCAAGGTTAAAAATGCAATGACACAATGCACTAACAAGGCATTGGACAGTAATTCGCAGGAGGTTTTATGGCAATGGTTGACTACTCGCTTTTGACATTGAAGCTTTTCTCGGCACTAGGCTGCGGGCTGATGGCTGGAGTCTTCTTCGCCTTCTCGACGTTTGTGATGAAAGCCCTTGCCCGACTCCAACCAGCACAGGGTATTGCCGCCATGCAAGCCATCAATATAACGGCGATTAATCCGTTATTTATGACGGCGCTATTCGGAACGGCTGCAGCTTGCATCTTTCTGGCTATCTCCTCGCTGTTAAAGTGGCATCAACCCGGTGCCTCTTACTTACTCCTTGGCAGCCTCCTCTATCTTGTCGGTACTGTAGGAGTGACAATCGCGTTCAATGTGCCGCTAAATGATGCGCTGGCGACTGTCGAGCCAAATAGCACTGACGGTGCGAGCCTATGGGCTAGATACCTTACCGAATGGACGTTCTGGAATCATGTTCGGACGGCTGCGGCGCTTGCGGCATCGGCTTCGCTTACCATTGCGGTCTGTTATCGATCGGTACAATTTTAATTTTACATTTTTAATTTTGAGCGATCGCGCGATATATGCGATCGCAAAAACGAAATTTATTGACCAGGGTAATTATATGGTTGTGCGGCTGGAGAGTCATCTTGATGTTGCTCATAGGCGTCTTTATTTGAATTAAAAGAAGCAAACCCAAAAAACATTATTATCAGTGCTATAGCGATCCTAAATCATTTGTGAATTTCTTACTCCCTCCCCTTAGTAAGGGGAGGGCTGGGGAGGGGTAAAAAAATTACGACTCACATAGGATTGCTATATGATATATCCACACCCAGACGAAGTAGTTTATTGAGAATGAGCATCCTGTAATTGATTTTGGTTTTCGGTATTATATTCAATGTTTTGAGTAATATTTTGGGTATTATATTCAATATTATCTAGGGGTAGATAGGCACATAGGATGCAGCGATCGCACATTGTCATAACTTTAATTTCATTCTTTTGGCAAATTTGGATCTTCGCGACAAGTCGAGAGTGGTAATGCTTCACCGCCTTGAATCGTGATAATCCTCATCCGATTGGTATTTGTTGCTACATCTAAACAAGCACAACCATATCCATAATAACCATTGGTTCTGACATATTCCTTGTCGTCACTGCGAATATTATCCATTCCTTCGGCTTGATATCCCCCTTGCCTGGAAATAACCCAAGTGCCATCTCTGTCTCTTAAATACCAATTTGCAGGTGTGGGATTGTGCAACCACCCACACCTAGTTTCTGTAGCCTTAACAGGCAAAGCTATGACAGAAATAAAGGAGATAATAGCCAGCATCAGCAAGCTTCTTTTCATAACTCTAATCATTTCATCACCTCTTTGGTAAAGTATCACTACAACCAGCTTCTTTAAATTGTTGAAGCAACCGATTTCTATCCGCTGGGGGAATGTAACTCATTAATTTAGCTGGATCGACTAGCGGTTTAGGCCAAGCGTATTCGTAGATACCAGGTTGATTATTTCTAGTGTTAATAAAAGCGACTCCTAAATAGTTGCCTTGTTGAATGAGACTCGCGAAATTAGTTGTTTTGATGATTTTTCCAGAGATAGTTCCTTGAGCAAAACTTATCCCCATGTCATTTTCTGTGGGAATAAAAGTTTCTATAATACAAACTTTACCTTTAAGAGTTGAAGGGTAAATATTTTGAGTTTCTTCTAGTGCCGTCCATTGACCGATAAAAAGTGCTACATCAGGATTAACTGGCAACCAAGCTCTAACAAACGATTTCAATTTCTGAGTCTCAGTTTCATTACGGCGATCTCGAATATAAAAATCACGATTCCCCGGCGACGGGGAAGCCACAAAATTGCGAAACCGATTCATTAATTGCTGCAATTCATTCTCAGTTGGGTATCGTTTAGATTGTTGTGCAATAATTGGTAAACAGGAAGCAAAAATTATTAAATTGACCATCAAAGCTACTAGCCGGAATTTTCTCATAAGTAATACTCTCAAATTCTGTTAACCCTTAATTTACCAGCCAATCAGCACATCTCCTCCTTGCTCATAAAACCTATATGTATAAACCACCACTCCCACAACCCCAACTCGATCGCCCTGTGCTAAGTAAAACATACGCGATCGCCAAAAAAGCAGAGCGTCACAAGTTGGCAAAACTAATGACCTGTGCGATTATATTACTGCCTGCAAACTTAGCTTTTTCTGCTCCTACTTACTTGGGTAGCGAACCTAGTGCTGAGGCTGACAGCGCTAAATTTACTCAAAAGGTTAACATCATCCTGGCTCAAGATAGCACCCAAGTGCCGCTGACCATTCGTTATGGTGGGACAGAAGCTAGGGGAGGCTTTGTCCTCATGCAACTTACTGCACCCAATCGAGATACAACTCAATCGGCTTACGGTGGCAAGCTTCGTCTCTACGATGTTCATCTTGCCAAAATGTTTGAAACTTCCCATTTTTTGTGCCAGCAGTTTAGACGCGTTTCCGGTTATGAATGGGTTTATTCAGCAGGTAATGGAAGTATTCGCATGGGAAACTTTAGAATTCCCTGTAGTTTAGCTAGCGAAATGGCTTCAACCTACGGCTTAGGTAAGCCAGAACGCACAAGCATTGCCAAAGATACCGAGGGCGACCCTCCTGAATCAGATGTCTATTCTATTCCGATTTTAGACATCACCGGTTCTAAGGTTCAGCGGTGGATGAATTTTGTGCAAAATTTCAAACCAACTAGCAGAGATAGGTAGCGACCTGCGAGACTAAACCCTCAAACCTGCAATCAGCGTCATTTCTCAGCGTTCGACTCAGCACAACTCAACTGAATCTCGCTGAACGTCTCACGCCCAAGTCCAGGATTGTTTGCAACTATAGCGAAATTGATGGCTCACTCTCAGAAGACTCAGGCTAAAATCTAGGATTAAAGTGAGGACACGCATCAAATAGGCTCTTTTTCATTCTTCCTTCTTCCTTATGTCTCCCAATGCGCCATCGCCCCGTCCCAAACTCCCGCGAAGGCAAGTGTTAATCAGACTTGCCGTCGCCGTAATTGCTGCTGTTATCGCCTTAAACATTCCTCACTCCTTAATTCCCATGTTTAAAGAATTTGTATCCCAAGCAACGCCGCCACCAGAAATCCAGAACGTACTCGCCGGCAAGCGCAAAATTGTGATAGTGGGCGACAGCATCACCGAGGGAGGAAAATACCCCGGAGGTTACGTTTGGCTGCTGCAACGCTATCTGAGTGCTCTTTATCCCGCTGGCAAAATCGAAATCGTCAACGCCGGAATCTCCGGTAACAAGGCGGCTGATATGCAAGCGCGCTTCCAGAAAGACGCGATCGACCAAAAGCCAGATTTAGTGATGATTAATGTCGGAGTCAACGACGTTTGGCACGCTTTCTTCGACTTCCCAAAAAATAAGTTTTATCCTCGAGGCAACTTGCCCACAGGAGTGCCACTGACAGAATATCGGGATAAAATAACTCAAATGGTGCTGGCGGCAAAAGCCGCTGGAATTCGAGTTGTACTGCTTTCTCCTACTCCTATCGGCGAGACTCTCGACGGCCCAGAAAATCGCAGTTTGCAAGAGTATATTGCCGCGATGCGAGAAATTGCGTTGCAGAATCAGTGCTTGTTTATCGATTTAAATGCGCCTTGTCGGGAAGTTATCGGCACGTATCAAAAGCACGCGGGCAAGACTCTGAATTTGTTAGCGGCAGATGGAGTTCATCCCAATCAGTCGGGATATCGAATTATTGCTTTTACTATCTTGCGCGGTTTGGGCGTACCCGCAAAGGATATTGAGAATTTGGAATTCAAAAATTGAATCTTTGAATTTAGTTAACTGTTGACTGTTGACTGTTGGCTGTTAACGGTTGACTGTTAATTGAAAGCATCTAGGGTACAAGCCCCCTGCTTTATCTCTGGGGTAAATTATTCAAATCTCAAATCTCAAATAGGACTAAGGCAAAAAAATGGTCTCCTGGGCCCCAAGTAGTGGTAAGGTGCGCGACCGGGCGGACCCTACAGATAGAGTGTGTGCCCCCAGGACTGTAAAATCTAAAATCTAAAATCTAAAATGATTCAATTGACTGTTGGCTGTTAACGGTTGACTGTTAATTGAAAGCATCTAGGGTACAAGCCCCCTGCTTTATCTCTGGGGTAAATTATTCAAATCTCAAATCTCAAATAGGACTAAGGCAAAAAAATGGTCTCCTGGGCCCCAAGTAGTGGTAAGGTGCGCGACCGGGCGGACCCTACAGATAGAGTGTGTGCCTCCAGGACTGTAAAATCTAAAATCTAAAATCTAAAATCTAAAATCATTCAATCGGCGGATGATACCGCTTCAACCAACAGCTACCAATAATCACCAATGCCACCACAACAATAATTTCCGTCCAAAAAAACGAAAGAAAATCGCTTGCAGTTCCCACCGGCGGCACCCCCGGTTGAGCGTTGCGAATAGCGGGAAAAGCAAACAGTATCACACCAGTCCAACTCAGCATTCCCACTTCCGGCAAGTTGCCAGATCTCATCACTTTTAATGCTAGCAAAAGCGCCATGATTGACAGCACCCACATAATCACAATAATCACTAAGGCAAAGAATTTCACCGGGATTGAGCGACTTGCAGAAACATCGATATAAATAAAGATAGATGAATTCTCTTCCTGCGGCTTATAAGTGATGTCAAAACCGGGAACATCGGCATGAAAATTAAATTTCAGGGGTACGGGATTTAGTTGAAACGGAGCAAACTTTTTACCAATCGAAGCCAGCGGGTCGATCGAAATCGCTACTTTAGCAATGTGCTTGTCAAACGGATAATTATTAATTTTTCCCTTGACTAAATTAAATTTTAATGCAGGGACAATCATCGGTTTGCCTTCTTTAAAGGTAATTTCCGAATCCTGTACATTTGCGCCGTTAACTGTCATTAATAAGTCTTGAGCTGGGTAAGTTGGTCCTTTTTTATAGATACCTTTGAGTTCAAACTGCAAGCGGGTTTCTAATTCATTCTTAATTGGATCAACTGCAATTACGGTCATTTTGACTTCAACCAAGCCTTTGGACGCTACAGCGCTTTCGGGAGAGGGCTTGTAAGGCTCTTGGGCGTTAGCATTGTGAGAGTAAAGAGATAAGATAATTGCCAAAATTACGACCAGGCTGCAAATTAAAATAAGTATTTTTTTTAGATTAAATTTGTTGACAGTTTGCATTTATTATGGATATTTTATCTTTTGATTTGTTGTTAGTATTTCCCCCTGTCTCCCAGTCCGCGAGTCCGCCAGTCCGTTAGGGGTTAAAACTTGTGTCTCATAGCTAAAATTGGTGAAAACTGACTTCTTGGACCATTTTCATGAACAGGCTTTCGGGCCTGTCCCACAAAGAGTGAATTTCTTGTGGGGTGGACCCCAGAACCCGCTTATAAAAGGCTTATTGAGAATGGTGCAAAATCTCAGTTAAAACTGACATCTTGCACCATTTTCAGGAACAGGCATCTTGCCTGTTCCACAAGAGTTCAATTTTCTTTCTTGTGGGGTGGGCAGGAGAGCCCGCCCTAGCGCAACTACGAACCGATAGGAAGCAGTACGTTTGGTGTAAAACTGCCGTGCAAACCGTAGGGAATGTGCTGTTTTAAATGCAAGCGCGCTAGGGGCCCTTTGGTGATGTCGCGAGCATCTAAAATCACTAAGGTCGATCGATGATTAGCTGCATCATACATTAAAAGCAGCAGCCAGCCGTCATCCTCAGCAACAGCATCGGGACGGAGAACAAACACCGGTTCCCCCGCAAAACCGCGTGGTGCCGCACTCCAAATTTGCCTTTCACCAGTCACGAAATCAATTTTGAGGATAGCTTGCAAAGGAGCATTTCCCGTGGGAGCATCAGCAGCACCAATGTAAAGATATCGGTAAGGTTGTCCGACATTATTGGGATGCAGAGTCGGAAACTCGCAACACCGAGTTTCAACAACTTGATGCTGCACGGTTTTGTCTGGCAAATTTAACTTAAAGCGCCACAATTCCCCCGCTGGAACGCTGTCAAAATCAATCTCGCGAAAATCGCCGTCCGCTTCTACAGTCGGAAATGAGTCGTAACAAACTGAATCTACAAAAACTTCGCCTGCTTCTTCCCATGCGTTGCAGTGGTGGAAGACAAAACAAGGTTCGGTTTCTAATATCTTCACCTCGTCAGTGCCGTTGCGGGGAATTAAAATTGCTTGCGTTGGCTTGTTTGGCGAAAATTTAATGCACTGGGATGCACTCCGAAATCCTAATAAGAAAGGCAGGGGATTGAAGCTGACAGGATTTTGGAAGAATATGCAGTAATTCGGGGTAATTACCATGTCGTGCAGGAAGGCAAAACCCGGTATTGCATGGGCGTGACGCTGCAAAAGTTTGCCGCTTTCGTCGAGTTCGTAAATCGTGATGGTACTCGACAAACCCGGCTTGACAGAAAAGTTTACTAATCTGTCTCCTGCTCCATTTTTCCCTTTTTCAATTCTGGGGTGGGCGGCGAAGGCTTCACCGGGTTGTAAAATGCCGTCTAGGGTGTCTAAGCCGAGTGTTTCTAGGGTGCGGGGGTCGAGTCTGTAGGGTTCTGCTGCTTCCCAAAGTGCTAGCAGTTTGTCGCCCCAATAAATGATGTTGGTGTTGGCAATGTTTTTGATTTTGACATCAAAGATGTTGGCTAGCGGGCCGCCCGGTTTCTGAGTGCCGAAAACGCCTCGGTGGAGGATTTTTCCGGCTTTTTGTTCGGCGAGATAGCCTTCTGTGCGGACGAATCGGTTGCGGAAATGGGCGCGGCCTTCGGATATGGCGATCGCACAAATCATCCCGTCGCCGTCAAACGGGTGGTGGATGCGCTGGCCGTTGACATCCAATAATCCGGGCCCGTTGCGAAAGAATGTGCCTTGCAAGCCCGCGGGGATTTTGCCTTCTATGTTGTCAATCCAGTAGTCGCATTCGTTGGGTTGGGATTCGTAGCCGCGCTGCCAGTCTGCGCGATCGTATGATGGTTTTTTGGCGGCTGTTTGAGGTTGGGGAGTCTGTAATTTTTGCATGGGTCTAATAAGCTTTTATTGATTTAACCGCAGAGAACACAGAGGGCGCAGAGAGAAGGAAAGTCCCAGAATTGGGAAACACAGTTAAATTCAGCCGTGTATCCGTGTCAAAATCCCTGTATGCCTGCTTTTATTTGCTCTCTACAGGGCGGCTTTGTGACCTTACTGTGGGTACTAAGTCGGGAAAGTATTCGGGGATGAAATGCTGTCCGCCTGGTTTGGAACTGCCCGGTTCTGGTTCTAATACGGGGAGAGACTTTTGATTGTTTGGAGCGCGGCTTTCTGTACTCTCGGCGGGCAGCCAATTTAAGAACAGTAGGGGTAGAAGTGTGGACAGGTTTGTGATGATGACTAGCAGCCAGAGGTTATCGAAATTGCGATCGGTAATTCCTAGCAAGTGGGTCAAAACTGCACCGCCTTCGTGGGACAAAAGTCCTGCTAAATTTGTGATTGACATCAGCAGCGCAAATAAAGTTGCTTCGACGCCTGGGGGACACAACCGGGCGGAGAGTACCAGCACCGGCATATAAGCAATTTGTCCGATTACTGTCAGGATCAGGCTGTCTCCGATGCTGAACCATTGATCGTCAATTCCTAAAGCTCGGTTCGCATGAGTTACTAATAATAAAGTAGTCATGCCCAAAGCAGTCGCAATGACCGTTGACCAGCCAAAAATTACTCGAAATGGAACTGTTTTGAGGAAGCGCTGAAACAGCCAGACGCCGGCGAGGGCGGCAATGCTGGTAACGAGGCGCACTCGGCCAAGAAATTCTGGTGGAAAGCCTAATTCGTTGGTGGTGAAAAAGAAGAAGGCGGAGTCTGAGCTTGGGGTGGCTTGCAAGAGGAAGAGAAAGGCGGTGGGCAGCCAAATTGTTTTTTGGGTGACAGCTTGCCTCAGTTGTTTTAGTTGGTCTTTGACCGTTTCAAAGTCGGTTCTTTTGTTGGTTTTTTCTTCGGCAATTAACCAAGCTGTTGCTGATACAATTAGCGGGAAAGATGCGGTGATTAAAAAGATTGTGTGGGTGCTGAAGTGTTGCAGCAGGTAACCGCTGAGGTAGGCGGTAATTAATCCGCCGAGGGCTGAAGCGCCCCAAGACAAGGATTGCAGGGAACCAGCGTCGGTAACGGATTCTTTTCTGGCCCTTTCGACTACCAGGGAGTCGGCGATTACGTCACTGACGGCAAGCCCGAGGGAACTCAGGGCGATCGCGCCTGTAGCTGCAAGCGGTGTGTGTACAATTGTTGCAAGGCTCACCCATGCTGCCGTTCCCAATAGCCCGGAGAGGACTATGTAAGGGCGTCTGCGGTAGCCGAATATCGGCAAGCCGTCGGACATGAAGCCGAACACGGGTTTGATAATCCAAGGCAGGGCGACGACCCCCAGCATTGCCGAGACTTCTGCCGGACTCATGCCGAGTTCGTCTTTGAGAAAGAAGCTGACGGCTAAGCGGGCTAGTCCGAGAATGCCTTGGACGAAGTAAATCAGTAAGATGGCTATGAGTTCGGGGGTTGGCTCATTCCCAAAGAATACTTTTTCTTTTAAAGATTCTTTGAGTTTGCTGGTGCCAGAGGGGGAAAGAAGCATTTGAGCAATATTTCTTAATGAATCTCAATATTTATAACACATTCTTAATGACATACGGGAACTGTCGGAGGTAGGATGCGAAAGTGAGGGGGAGGTGGCACCCACTATAAAATTGTAATTAGCTGAAATAAAACTGTGTTTTTTAGCCATGAAAGCAAAAAATAAACTTGTTTCTCTGGCAGTTGCTGGGATGTTAGGAATGGGGCCTAATTTAGCCTCAGCAATACCTGCTGCTAACCAGCAAGGTGATTAGCCGGTGCCACCTGCGAGACAGCGAGGAAGCAGCTAAATTGGTTAGTTGTTGACTCCGATTCTGAAGGGTTAAATTGTCGTATGGCTGAGCGATTTCGATCGATCTCTGTAGACGGTGTGGATGCGCCTGCTGAGTTGTTTGAAAGAAATAAACACAATGTTTCGCAGTGGCCTGTCGTGACTGCATTTCCGCGGGGAAAACGCTTGCAAGCGGTCACAGGAAATAATGCCAATCAAATTATGATTGCTGACTCTCAGGGCCAACCTTGGCTGCCAGTTTCAACGGATAAGGGTAATTGTTTTGTGCGGGCGAACAGCCGTTTTATTAAACCGATTCGGGAAAATCCTACTACTTTGAAACCTTTAGAATAGGTAAAAAAATCTTGATAAGAGTGGGCAATGGGTGAAAGGAAGGTTTTATGATTATCGATCCTAAAAATGTGCCGGAAATTACGGGTTCCAAGTACCCTCAGCAATTCCAATCTGCTGTGGCGGGGAGAGTTAAAAAACGCTTGGGCGATGCTGCAGGATTGCAGAATTTTGGGGTAAATTTGGTGAGACTTGCATCGGGAAGTTGTTCTGCTCTCAGGCACTGGCATACCCGTCAAGATGAGTTAATCTATGTTCTGGAAGGGGAAGTTACTCTGATTACAAATTCGGGAGAGCAAGTGCTGAAACCGGGTATGGCGGCGGGTTTTCCGGCGGGTGATGCTGACGGGCATCATTTGGTTAACCGCACGAATTCAGATGTTGTTTATCTGGAAATTGGCGATCGCACAGATGGTGATTCAGCCACTTATCCGGATGATGATTTAATTGCCAAAGCTAGCGATAAAGGTTGGATTTTTACGCACAAAAACGGCGAGATTTATGAGAGTTAAAAAAATATGAATCAAGTCAATCTTTGGACTTCGGCCCAACACGCTTTGTGGTATCTTGCTAAAGCTGATGGAATTCCTCACCGCACTGAAGGTGAAGCGGTTTTGTTGGAGGAAGTGCCGAAAAATGTTAAGCGAATTCTGGATGTGGGCACGGGAGATGGGCGGTTGCTGGGTCTGCTTAAGTGCGATCGACCAAATGTTGAATGTGTGGCGATCGACTTTTCGCCGACAATGCTGGAAAAAGCCAGAATTCGCTTTGCTGAGGACCAGAATGTCACGGTAATTGAGCACAATTTTGATGAATCGCTACCGAATTTGGGCAAGTTTGATGCGGTTGTTTCTAGTTTTGCGATTCATCATGTAGCAGACGATCGCAAACGTTCGCTTTACACTGAGATTTTCGAGCTTTTGGAACCGGGAGGCATTTTTTGCAATTTGGAGCACGTAGCGTCCGCAACTCCCGCTTTACACGAGAAATTTCGAGAGGCGCTGGGTATTAGTCACGAACCCGAAGATCCGTCTAATAAATTGCTTGATGTGGAAACGCAATTGCGCTGGTTTAGAGAAATTGGTTTTACTGATGCAGACTGTTATTGGAAGTGGCGGGAACTCGCTTTGTTAGTTGGGGTGAAAGCTTACTCATAGTAGTAAGTGGCGCATTGCACACCCTACTTAATCGCGAAATCTAGCGATCGTGGTTGGATTTTTACCCACAAAAACGGCGAAATTTATGAGGATTAAAAAATAATGAGTCAAGTCAATCTTTGGACTAATGCGGAACACGCTTTGTCGTATCTTGCTAAAGCTGATAGCGTTCCTCAGCGCACTGAAGGTGAAGCGGTACTTTTGGGGGAAGTGCCGAAAAATGTTAAGCGAATTCTAGATGTGGGTACGGGAGACGGGCGTTTGTTGGGCTTGCTAAAGTGCGATCGCCCGAATGTTGAATGTGTGGCGATCGACTTTTCACCTACAATGTTGGAAAAAGTTAGAACTCGTTTTGCTGAGGACAAAAATGTTACGGTAATCGAGCACAATTTCGACGACTCGTTGCCGGATTTGGGCAAGTTTGATGCAGTTGTTTCTAGTTTGGCAATTCACCACGTAGAAGACGATCGCAAACGTTCCCTTTACACCGAAATTTTCGAGCTTTTGGAACCCGGAGGCATTTTTTGCAATTTCGAACACGTAGCGTCCGCAACAGAGGCTTTGCATCAGAAATTTCTAGAGGTGGTCGGTATGGGCGATCAACCAGACGATCCCTCTAATAAATTGCTGGATGTGGAAACGCAATTGCGCTGGTTTAGAGAAATTGGTTTTGAGGATGCAGACTGTTATTGGAAGTGGCGGGAAATGGCGCTTTTAGTTGGAGTGAAACCAGTGGACCCTGTCAACGCGGTGAAAAAGGCTCCCTAACGCTTGTAATTTCGTTGCAGCCGCGAGCTCTGATTTTTTTCCACCGCGTGAGACAATAAATTTTGTTTGTGATCGATCGGCAACCGATAGGATGAGGTAAAGCCGATCGATCGCACCTTGACGCGGGCTGAGTAAAACCAGTTTAATAGCTAAACAAAACAGTAGTAGATTGCAAAGCCTACGCACTTCCTTTGGGCAGCCCAACTGCGAAACTTAATAAAGTTTGCAGCGTCATAGATTGTAATTTTCACTGTCGCACTACGCGCGATGGAAATCGCGATCGCTTTGCGTAACCCGCGAGATCCGCGCTAGAGCTACAACCATCACTTACCATCTATCAAAAAAATGGCTACACTCGAAGGTACCCCCAACAACGATGTTTTAATTGGCTTTCCTGGAAGTAACTCGCTCTCGGGCAAACAAGGCGATGATACTTTGTTTGGCGCAGAAGGGGACGATCGAATCTTGGGCAACCAAGGTAATGACTACATCTTGGGCAACCAAGCTAATGATACCCTCTACGGTGGCAAAGACAGTGACCTAGTTCAAGGCGACGCAAACGAGGACTGGGTGTTTGGCGATAACGGTAATGATACCCTCGAAGGAGGGCAGGGCAACGATTTTGTGCGCGGCGGCAAAGAAAATGATTTGCTATCTGGAAATGAAGGCAATGATGTCCTATTTGGAGATAGCGGTGCCGATACCTTAAGCGGTGGCGATGGTGACGACGTTTTTGCGATCGGCCGAGTACAAAATAGTTCTGTAAATAGTGGCAGTTCTACTCTTGCCAATGCTGACTTGATTGCCGACTTTAGCCTGGGTACAGACTTAATAGGACTCGATAGAGGCTTGGAATTTCAACACTTGAATATCTTTCAAGGAACAGGGGATTTTGCCAGAGATACGATCGTTCGAGATAACGTGACAGGGGAATATCTCGCTATTTTAAAAGGTATTAACAGCAGCAGTATCACGGCAGCCAATTTCACCACCTCACTCGCTCCAATTACCTCAACATCAACCCCCAGTATCTTAGCATTCAGCACCTCTAGCTACAGTGCCAACGAGGGCCCGAGTGGCACTTCCGAAATTGTCGCCACAGTTCAACGCACTGGCAGCAGCGAGGGGGCAGTCAGCGTTCAAGTGGAACTAGATACACCTTCCACCGCTACTGTTAGCGAAGACTACATTAACAATCTGCCAGTTACTATCAACTTTGCCAGCGGCGAATCCTCCAAAACTCTATCAATTCCCATTGTGGGAGATACGATTGTCGAACCAGACGAACAGATTAAAGTGAAATTGGTTAATCCTGTAGGTAGGGTAACTTTAGGGAGTCAGCAAACTGCCACCTTAACTATTCTTAACGATGACATATCAATCCCCAGTCTCTTAGCATTCAGCACCTCTAGTTACAGTGCTAACGAGGGCAACAGTGGCAGTCCCAATCAAGTTGTCGCCACAGTTCAACGCATTGGCAGCCGTGAGGGGGCAGTCAGCGTCCAAGTGCAAGTAGATACCTCTTCCACAGCTACTGTTACCGAAGACTACATTAACAATCTGCCAGTTACTATCAACTTTGCCAGCGGCGAATCCTCCAAAACAGTATCAATTCCTATTGTGGGGGATACCGTCGTAGAACCAGACGAACAGATTAACTTGAAATTAGTTAATCCTGTAGGTAGGGGAATTTTAGGAAGTCAGCCAACTGCTAGCTTCACTATTATTAACGATGACATTTTGCAAACTGTCAGCATCGCTGCTATAGATGAGGCAGCAGCAGAAACAGGCAACAATCCAGCCACTTTTCGTATCAGTCGCACTGGTGAGAGTCGCGGCAACTTAACAGTCAACCTAGCAATTGACGGTACTAGCAACAATCCAACTAAACCTAGCGACTACACCCTCAGCGGTGGCGGTCTTTCTGTCAACAGTTCAAATGTCAGCGTCACCATCCCGGATGGACAAAATTTTGTAGATGTGAGCCTCACCGCTGTCGATGATATCCAAGCTGAGGCACAGGAGACGCTGAAGCTGAAACTAGCAGATGGGAATTACCAAGTTGATGCTAACCAAAACAATACTACTATCGCGATCGCAGCCAATGATACCGTAGTTGTCAATAGCAATGACAGCCTGACAGACTACAGTCTGGCAGAAGGTTCGTTTCGACAAGCACTGCTGAATGCTAACGCTTTTGCTGGGAATGATACTATTACTTTCAATCTGCCAGCCGGGCCGCAGACAATCAATCTCACAGGAGTATTGCCTGACATTAGCGGCGATGTCACTATTACTAATAGCACTGGTTCTAGCAACCTGACAGTGCGGCGGGATACGGGCGGAGATTACCGAATTTTCAAGGTAAACAGTGGAGTCAGTGCGACTTTTGACGGATTAACTATCGCCAATGGTTTAATAAGTGACGGCGGCGGCATCTATAACGACGGTGGCACAGTCAATGTGACCAACAGCACTCTCTCTAACAACACTGTGACAGGTGGCAGGGGTGGTGGCATCTACAACAATGGCGGCACAGTAAATGCGAGCAACAGCACTTTTTCTAGCAACCGTTTGAGCAATTTCTTTGACCCCAGTTTGAATCCCATCCCCAGTGGTGGTGGCATCCACAATGAGGGCGGCACAGTAAATTTGACTAACAGCATTTTCTCAGGCAACAATGGCGGGGCACCAAGCAGAGGCGGTGCCATCTCAAACAATACCGGCACAGTAAACGTGACGAACGGCACTTTCTCAGGTAACAGCGCTACCGCAGGCGGTGGCATCTCTAACAATGGCCCAGGCACAGTCAAAGTAGCAAACAGCACTTTCTCTGGCAACACGGGAGTGCGTTTTACCCTAGGGATTCCGGCATCAGTAGATGGTGCTGCCATCTTTAACCAAGGCGGTACTGTGGAGGTGACAAGTAGCACTCTTTCTGGCAACACTGCCGGCGGTGGCAATGGTGGCGGCATTTATAACCGTGACGGTGGCACAGTCAAAGTGACGAACAGCACTCTTTCTGGTAACACTGTCGGTGGTTTTTTTGATAGAGGTTTGTTTGGTGGTGGCATTTATAACGATAACGGCACAGTAGAGGTGACGAACAGCACTCTCTCTGGCAACGAAACAACCAACCCAGGTAGCAGGGGTGCTGGCATCTATAACAAAGCTGGCACGGTAACGCTGACAAACAGCACTCTCTCCGGCAACAAAGCAAACCCCAACACCGATAACCCATTCCCGGATATCTTACCGGACCGTATAAGTAGCGGTGCTATATGGAACGGCGGCACGGTGAATGTCAAAAATACTATCATCGCTCAGAACATTGCGGCCACTAACCCTGATGTTGTCGGCAGCTTCGCCAGCGGTGGCTACAACTTAATCGGCGACGGTACTGGCAGCACGGGTTTTACTGCTGTCGGCGATCAAGTTGGCACTGCTGCTGCACCTATTGACCCCCTACTAAACCCCCTGACAAATAACGGCGGCCCGACTCAGACTGTGGCGCTGCAACCGGGTAGTCCCGCTATTAATGGTGGCGACCCAGCTTTTGTTTTAACCTCTGGACCTTTTATCGGTCCTCCCTTCTACGACCAGCGGGGTATCTCTCCTTTTAATCGCGTTAGCGGGGGAATTATTGACATCGGCGCTTTTGAGTCTCCTCTGGCCCCTTAACGCCTGTAGGATGCGTTGCCATGCCTTTGGTGTCAACTTAAGAGTGAGGGAATAACTCAGGCACACAAAGGAATGCTGTACGCTTTGGGGGCGATCGAGAATTAAGATTTAGTAGGGTGCGTGACTCTCAATCATCTCATATCATGTCCGATCGATTAACCATAATATCCCGGTCGGGGCGGGTTTTTGAGATGGGAGATTGTTGGCAGGTATTGTTGGCGAACCCTCCCCTACAAAAATCGCGGTCGCTCGCACATTGGGATGTTACCCAGTTATAGGGCTGTTTTAAGAGTTATTAACCAAACGATCGAATTAACAACAAACAAAAAGGTATAAAAAATATAGAGTGATGGAGCGCAGATAGCTCTCCATAAAGAAGGCATTTTAATTTTTTTTAATGAACCGAGCGGGTGAACAAGACCTTCCGGTATAGAACGGCTATTAAAACTTTCATCTAAGGCGCTTTCCTTATTCAAAAATTCGGTAACTGCATTGGCTCTTAGTATGTAATAAAGTTGCACCCTCCAGTAGGTAGCTTCTAAAAACCAGAAACCAAAAATTATAACGTATCCTAGGGAAACAAACGCATCTATTTTGCTTGTAAAAACCCAACCGATTAACGCTACCCAAATGGTAATTGCCGCAGTTTTTAATTGCATCATAATTGTTGTGAAGTTAGCTATTTTTTTCTCTAGTTCCTCTGCTCCTTTTTGCACCATTGCTAGCTGAAATTCAAATCTATCCATGTTTGATTCGGCGAACGTTTATATTAGAGTTATCCAAAAAATTATAATCTTCTTTTCTTTCGATGTCGTTAGAGAGCTTCGCCTGAGGCACCCTACAAGTCGATTTTAGATTATATAGTAAGGTGCGTCAGCTCCCGAAATTCCCGATCGCCGTTAGAGAACTTCGCCTGACGCACCCTACAAGTCGATTGTTGTGTGACAGTTGCGTCCTGGACTATTAAAGTCAGGCACCTTACTGAATTAAATTAAATCCGGTACTTTAGGTTTGATTCGGCGCTCGTACCAGGTCATTAACGGGGTGGAAGTAATGCCGTGCAGAATCACAGAAATTACGATGGTTGTAAAGGTAATCCAGGCAATTCTTTCGCCGGTTTCGCCTTCCAAACCGTGACCGAAAGCATAGGTAAGATAATAGATAGAACCGACACCACGAATGCCGAACCACCCGCACAGCCAGCGGCTGGCGGGATGCAAAGGGCTGCCGATCGTACTAATCCAAGCTCCCACAGGCCGGATTAAAAAAATCAACAATCCAGCTACTAGGAGGGAGTATCCTCCATAGGCCAACATAGGCTCTAAGCGCAAAAGCGAACCTAGTAGTAAAATAGTTGCTACTTCCATTAACTTTTCTATGCGCTCGGCAAAGTGCAGTTGAGAAAGCGGCTTTTCTAGGTTCTGGTAACTCCGCTGCACTACAATTCCTGCTACAAAAACTGCGAGAAATCCGTAGCCGTTGACTACTTCTGTGAGGGAATAGGTGAGCAGAATTGTGCTGAGAGCAATGAAATCTTCCATTAATTGATCGGCCGGTCGATAGCGTTGGAGTTGGCGATCGATCCAGGTGACGGCTTTAGCTACTAAAATTCCCATAACGATACCTGCGGCCGTCGCCCAAATCAAGTCAACTGCTACCCACTGCGAAAACCAGTTCGGCAAGTTGCGATCTTTTAGTGCATAAATGCCGAAATAAACAAAGGGAAAAGCTAAAGCATCGTTTAAACCGCCTTCCGATGTTAAACCAAACCGCAATTCATCGCGATCGTCTATATGAGCTAACTGAACTTCTGAGGCTAAAACTGGATCGGTGGGAGCGAGAATTGCTCCGAGTAAAATCGCCGGGCCCCAATCTAATTTCACAAACCAATGACCGATCGCAGCAACAGCAAAAATCGAAATTGGCATTAAAAAACCGATCAGCCGCGCTGTGGAATTCCAGGCCCAAAGTTGCAGCGGGCGATTCATTTTTAAGCCGCAACTGAACAGAGAAACAATAACTACAAATTCTGTGAGTCTTTCTAAAAATTGAGCTTCGGGACGCAAGTCAATCAGCTTGACGCCGTAGGGTCCCAATCCGATACCGACAATTAGATAAATTAAGGCATAAGACACCGGCAATCGCGAAATCCATCCCGAACCCAAGGTGACGCTCAGCAGGAGGATGCCAATAACTAGCAATTTGAGAATGTAATTATCCACCATAGCGATCGCACTTTTAATCAGGTTGAACAATGGCGATTTTTGCACGTAAAAGCTTCTGGCGCATCCGTCGTCCGCTAGATTCAGCTATCCTCCGAAAGTGGTGGGGGCGGGTTTATATAGATTGTTAGTGGGAATTAGAGATTCTTGGTGAAACCCGCCAAGTGGGGGCGGGTTTATATAGATTGTTAGTGGGAATTAGAGATTGTTAGTGAAACCCGCCCCTACAAGTATTATGGTTAATTTACCGGAGATCGTCCGACTGATGACTAATGACTAATAACTAATGACTACTGACTTTTTTCGGTAGCGATGATGTGCAAATCTACGTGTTTGAGCGATCGCACTAACTGTTGAGTCAAAGAACCCCGCAGCAGCAATTTCCAACGGGATTGCTGGCTTTCGCCGATCACAATTTGAGTAATGCGATACTGTTTAGCTACCTCCGAAATCGCTTTGGCTATATTAGTGCCGTTTACCCGCAAAAATTGCCCGTTAAATTCTTGACAGAGTTTCTCACAAGTTTCAACGTGCAAGCTTTCTGCTTTTGTTAAAAATCGGTCTGGATCGTTGACAAACACAGCATAAAATTGGGCATTCATGTAGCTAGCAATCCTCGCGCCCCGCCGCAGCAGTTGCAAGGAATTGGGATAAGTCGAGGTGCATACTAATACTCGTTCGTGAATGTTGCAAGATTGACCTTTTAAAGTTGCTGCCTCGTCTTCAACATTGTCTGCTACTTCTCGCAGGGCGAGTTCTCGCAAAGCAATTAAATGACGGCGCTGGAAAAAGTTTTCTAAAGATTGTTGAATTTTTTCGGGAGCATAAATTTTGCCTTCTAACAACCTGTCTTCTAAAGTTTCCGGCGTGACATCGACAACGACTATTTCGTCAGCAGCTTCGAGGACGCGATCGGGCACTCGCTCTCGCACTACAACTCCGGTAATTCGAGCTACTAAATCGTTGAGACTTTCTATGTGTTGAATGTTGAGGGTGGAGAAAACATCAATCCCAGCTTTGAGAATTTCTTCGACATCTTGATATCGTTTTTCTCGCAGAGAACCTGGAATGTTTGTATGAGCAAGTTCGTCTATTAATGCTAATTGAGGACGGCGTTCTATGACAGCATCCGTATCCATTTCGTTGAGCAGTTTTTCACCGCGCAGCATTTGTTTTTTCGGCACTATTTCTAGTCCCTCGCCTTTAGCTGCTGTCTCTTTTCGCCCGTGAGTTTCTAACAGTCCAATTACTACATCAATGCCTTCAGATTTGAGCCTGTGCCCTTCTTCCAGCATTCGGAAAGTTTTGCCGACACCGGGGGCCATGCCGATAAATATTTTGTGCTTTCCCCGGCGGGGGGTGCGATCGTAAGTGCGGTTCGGTTGGGCGTAAACTGCGTCTGGATTGTTGGTAATTTCGCTAGAGTGAATCATCGGCACAGTTGTGGGTAGTTAGTCAATTTCGAGTCATCAGTCAGTTGATGACCGATGATTGCCGACTATTGTAAACTATTGTAAACGGTCGAGAGCCAAATTCAGTTGGAGGACATTAACTCCCGGTTCGCCGAAAATGCCGAGAAATCTGCCATCTGTATTTTTGGCTACCAACATTTCTACTTGATTGAGATTGAGCGATCGCACCGTTGCTATCCGCTGAATTTGCGCCCTAGCTGCCTCTAGGCTAATGTGCGGATCGAGGCTAGAACCCGAGGTGTAGACTAAATCTGCGGTCGGTTTGATACCAGCTTTTTTGAGGCGGTCTAATTCAATTTGGACTCCCTGAAAACTATCTTTCTCATTACCTCGCTTCAGCAAACCCGAGTTACTGGGGGCAAGGTTACTAGCTCCCGAAATACCTGTTTTTTGACTTAAATTTTCTGCCTTTGTGGGAGCGTAATCTTCGGTTGCAAAGCTGCTGTAATTTGTGGTGCTGGGGCGGCTCCAAAAATATTTATCCGAGCTGAAAGGCTGACCGATTAAGGAGGAACCCACGACCACTCCTTGCTTAGTAATTAAGCTGCCGTTTGCCTGCGAATTAAAAGCAATTTGACCAATTACTAGCAAGATCGAGGGATAAATAATAGCGGTGATTCCCCACAAAACTAAAGTCAGGCGAATTGCTCTGATTAATTCTCTCATAAATTACCTCAATTAATGAATGATAAAGTCAGGACAAGGAGTTTGACACGGATAGACGGATTAATTATCGAGCCTTCTTCAGAAGCATTATTAAAATCTTTCTGGCTGAAAAATCACGACAATCAAATAAACGGCGAGTCCGACGATTACCAAACTCAAAAGACTTAAACCCCAGGCAGCTTTTTTGGTCAAACCTTCATCGGCAGCGGCATAAACAGCAGGGGCAATTATTAAATTAAAACACATTACCAGAAATAGCTGCGCTGGGATTGGGTGGCGCTGCCAAAGCATTTGTCCTAACTCAATAATTTCTTGAAAATCTCTGGGGAAAACATCATTTAGCAAGTCATTCCGTTTCATGAATTCTCCTTGTTTTTGAAATAAATATCGGTCTTTTTATTGGATTATTTTTTGGGGAAATCGAGGCAGAGCCTCGGGATATGCGTTCCTCGGCTCTGCCGAGGAACGAGATTAATCCGTTACACCTGTCGAGCGAAGAAATCGAGGCACAGCCTCTGAATATGCGTTCCTCGGCAGAGCCGGGGAATGAGATTAGTCCGTCTTTCCCGATCTATGCTAGCCCAACGGCGGCTATCAAAATATCAATAATTTTGATAGCAATAAACGGCGCAACTGCTCCTCCCAATCCGTAGATTAAAATGTTCCGCTGCAACAGTTTATTGGCGCTCAAAGGTCTAAACTTGACACCAGTTAATGCTAGTGGAATCAAAGCGGGAATAATCAAAGCATTGTAAATTAATGCCGACAAAACTGCCGATTGACCGCTAGCTAAACCCATGACGTTTAAAGCGCCAACAGGGGCAAATATTGCCGGAATAATTGCAAAATATTTGGCAATGTCGTTCGCTAGCGAAAACGTAGTCAGCGCGCCGCGAGTAATCAGCAATTGTTTGCCAATTGTCACTAAGTCAATTAGTTTGGTGGGGTCGGAATCTAAGTCCACCATGTTCGCTGCTTCTTTCGCGGCTTGGGTTCCAGAATTCATCGCGAGTCCTACGTTTGCCTGGGCTAGTGCGGGTGCGTCGTTGGTTCCGTCTCCTGTCATTGCTACTAATTTGCCCTCGGCTTGTTGCTTGCGAATTACTTCGATTTTGTCCTCGGGAGTTGCTTCGGCAATGAAGTCGTCAACGCCAGCTTCGTCGGCAATTACTGATGCTGTAATTCGGTTATCTCCGGTGAGCATTATTGTGCGGATGCCCATTTTTCGCAGTTGGTCAAACCGATCGCGAATTCCCGGTTTGATGACATCTTTCAAATAGATAATGCCGTAGGTGTCGCTGCCTTGACAAACGCCTAGAGGTGTGCCCCCAAGCCGCGAAACTCGCTCGTAAGCTGCATCGAGATCCGGCCCCCCATTGCCGCCGCGCGATCGCACAAAACCCTTCACCGCATCCACCGCACCCTTACGAACCTCCGTCCCATCGGGCAAATCCGTCCCAGACATCCGCGTTTTTGCGGAAAAATCAAGGCCGGTGGCGTTGGTGCGATCGAAATCTACCTGTGCGCCCAAATTCTGAGCCAAACGGACGATCGACTTTCCCTCTGGAGTATCGTCAAACAGGCTAGCAGCAAGGGCTACACTCGCAACCTCCTCCAGCGAGTGACCGTTTACCGGAATGAACTCCTCGGCTAAACGGTTCCCCAGCGTGATCGTCCCCGTTTTGTCCAAAATCAGCGTATTCACGTCGCCACAAGCCTCCACGGCGCGTCCAGAGGTCGCTATCACGTTAAACTGAGCGACGCGATCCATGCCCGCAATGCCGATCGCGCTCAGCAAACCGCCGATCGTCGTCGGGATCAGCGCCACCAGCAGCGAAATCAGCGTCACCACGCCCACGGGAGTTTTGACGTAATTTCCCAGTGGCGGAATCGTCGATACCACAATCAAAAACACCAGAGTCAGCACCGCCAGCAAGACCGTCAGCGCGATCTCGTTGGGCGTTTTCGACCTTTCGGCCCCCTCCACCAGCGCGATCATCCTGTCCAAAAACCCTTTACCCGGGTCGGCCATTACCCGCAGCGTCAGTTCATCAGAGAGGATGCGCGTACCGCCGGTGACGGAACTGGCGATGTCCGAACCCGGTTCCTTGAGCACCGGCGCGGATTCGCCAGTGATCGCAGATTCATCCACCGACGCGACGCCTGCAATCACTTCGCCGTCGGAAGGAATGACATCGCCTGCGATCACTTTAATTTGGTCGCCGCGTCTCAGGGATGTTGAACTAACTTCTTGAATTGAACCGTCTGGTAAGAGTTTGCGGGCTGTTGTGTCGGCTTTGGTCGATCGCAGCGCATCTGCTTGCGCTTTGCCGCGCCCTTCGGCTACCGCTTCGGCAAAATTAGCAAATACCAAAGTGAAAAACAAAATTAACGTGACTAAACCGTTAAAAACTACCGGATTTTTGCCTAAAACCGGGCCGAACAGCGTGGGGTCGATCGTTAAAAGTGCAGTCACAATTGTGCCTATCCACACCACAAACATCACCGGATTTTTTAGCATCACCCGCGGGTTTAGCTTGACAAAAGCTTCTTTAAAAGCTCTTTGATAAAGACCTTTAGTATTTGCTTTTGGCGTATGCTTGCGAGACTGGCGAGATCCTCTCGGAGGTTTTTTTGGGGAATCTGGAGTATGGGAGGAGGTCATGTTGATTTGAGATTTTTAATGAACCGCAGAGAACACAGAGAACACAGAGAGATAGAAGAGTGAGGTTGAGAATTTTCGCTACAGAGGTGGAGGAGTTGGTGTTGTGGGTACAGTTATCGATGCTGGTTCAAACTTGCCGCTGCTAATTTCATATCCTTCGGCAATTGGCCCTAAAGCCAAAACAGGGAAAAATGTCAGCGCGCCTAGAATTAAGATTACTCCTGCGGTTACGCTAGTGAACAAAACTGAATCGGTTCTGAGAGTGCCCGTTGTTTCGGGAACCAGTTGTTTGTTCGTCATGCTGTCAGCTAAAAGCAGCAGGGCAATAATGGGAACGTAGCGCCCCAACAGCAAGCTAAAACAGGTGCTTAAATTCCACCAAACTCCTGTCGGCGCGGGTTGAGAGTCTGCCAATCCTTCTAAGCCCGAACCGTTGTTAGCCGCCGCCGAAGCGTATTCGTACATCACCTGGGAAATGCCGTGAAATCCCGGGTTGCTGATGCCGCTCAAACTGTCGGTAAAGGCGAGGGTAATTGCACCGGGGATTAAAACTGCGATCGGGTGAATTAATAAAACAACGCTGGCTAAAACTATTTCCCGTTTCTCTATTTTGCGTCCCAAAAATTCCGGCGTTCTCCCCACCATCAATCCCGTGAGAAATACGCTCAAAATTGAGTAAATAAATAAGTAAGCGGTTCCTGTTCCCTGCCCGCCCCAAACGATTTGCAGAAACAAATTAAACAGAGTAGCAAAACCAGCGGGAGGCATTAAAGAATCGTGCATTCCGTTGACAGCGCCGCACATTGTGCCCGTCGTAGTGACAGCCCAAAGTGCAGTCTCGGCCCAGCCAAATCTAACTTCTTTACCTTCTAAATTTGGTTGTTGCGCGCCCAGTAAATTATTAATTTGAGGGTTGCCGCCGTATTCGCCAAATGCTGCAATGCCAATCAAAATTACATAGATGGCAAACACCATCCAAAAAATCAGCCATCCCTGCTTTTTGTTGTTGGCAAATCTGCCGTAGGTGTGAATCATAGCTGCTGGTATAGAAACCATTGCTAGTGTTTCCAGCAGGTTGGTAAAAGGGTTAGGATTTTCTAAGGGGTGAGCCGAGTTCATCGCAAAAAATCCGCCGCCATTTTCTCCGAGTTGTTTGATGCTTTCAAAGTGAGCTACTGGGCCGCGAGATATTACTTGCGTGCCGCCTTCTAAGGTACGGGCAACGGCCGGCCCGGCGAGGGTTTCCGGCACTCCTGAAATTAGCAAAAACAAGCCTATTATCAAAGAAAGGGGCAGCAGAATGCGGGTAATTGATTGAATTAAATCGATGTAAAAGTTGCCCAGGGGGCGGCCGGTCAATCCCCGGATAAAGGCAATGCCTACTGCTAAACCCGTGGCGGCGGAGGTAAACATTAAAAAACCCAGAGTTAACTGGGATAGATAACTGAATGTTGTCTCGCCGGAGTAATGCTGTTGGTCGGTATTTGTGAGGAATGAAATAGTTGTGTGCAGCGCAGTATCCCAGGTTGGGGCACTTAGGCTGGTGGGATTTAAAGGCAGCACTCCCTGAAGCATGAAAATTAAAAAAACAAATATGCCCATTGCTGCATTGCTGTAGAGTAAGGATCGGGCATATTGCCAGCCTGTCATTGAATCTACAGACCGGATGTTGCTGGCTTTATAGATAATTTCTTCGAGGGGTTTAATAGCGGGGTCGAGAATGGTTTTTTGTCCCATGTACACCCGCGCCATGTAGTTGCCGAAGACTGGCGCGATTGCTATTAAAATGATTAGGGTTAATGCGATTTGAAGTAATCCTTGCAGCATAAATGAGTTAATGTTTATCCTTGGATAAAGGGGTTTTGCCGATCGCCAAATCGGTTAGGTGGGAAGTCCCAAAAACTGGGCGAGCTTTTTTTACAGGTCACTTTCTGTTTGGGGGCGCCGAATCCAATAATGCTGCTAAGATGCAATCTCCCCAGCCAGAGGGATTAACGCCATCAGCGGGTTTTCGCTGGCGAGAATTCCTCGTTTTTCTTTTGGTCATCGCACCCTTTGACAGCGATCGAGCAATTGTATAGGATTTAAGAGCGCGCCCCCATAACTCTTGTTAATTTAGATGGGACTGAAATGGCGTTAATTAGACAAAGTTGATATATCACTTCGGTCGGCAACCAAATGCCCTCTACTGTTACTGATTACTATACTCAATGGTAGAAATTTGGATAATCAGCTTTCAGGTATAAACTTATGTTAATAACTTATGCTTTCCGCTCTATATTTGCCAGAATAGATAAACATTTAGAGCGGTTAAATATCTATACTTTCAGATATAGATGTTCTCTAAACGCTTGGCAGGTGCGCCATAATAGGTGAAAGATTGTCAAGAAAAGCAGTTATGTTAAGGCAGAAAGTAGAAGGTGGTGGAAGCTGAACCTAGAAGCTAGAAGGTGAAAGTGGAAGTAAAAAAAACATTAAATATAAAATATAAAATGGATTGATTGAGGATGTTTAAAAGTTTATCGGCTATCCCAAAAAACCTGGCTATTCAAGAGAAGTATTTGCGGGGGAAGTGGTCGATCGCAATTTTATTTGCGATTGTTGTAATGCTGGAATTTACTACGCCGCCGCAGTATCTGTTTGGGTATTTGTATTCTGGCCCGATTTTACTGGCAAATTCGCGATTGAGTCGGTTGGGTAAGTTACAAATTACGCTAGTAGCGGCTGCTTTGACGCTGTTAAATTTGTTTATTCCTCCTGGAGAAGCCCTCGCCCTAGCCACTGTCGCAAATAGATCGATCGCAGTCATGGCTTTAGGGGTGACGGGATATT
>Ga0247770_1000322_pt1 | contig 47067 bp, 55 predicted proteins | sample UWRJL136409B6_FD_179943 | JGI IMG/M metagenome (GOLD analysis project Ga0247770, IMG submission 179943) | Plant litter microbial communities from Arlington Agricultural Research Station in Wisconsin, United States - UWRJ-L136-409B-6 | ecosystem: Environmental > Terrestrial > Plant litter >...
TGCAGATCCACGGATGCAGCCGCGGAGCGGCTGCGTGGATCCAGCCACACTGTTCTAACCACACTGGCCGGGTTAGGGTTGTAAAAACCCAACAAAAGTAGTTACTGGTAAAGAAGACTCCGCCTTACTTACTACTGCCGATAACGTATTTCGCTTTATAGATCTGTATAAAGAAGATATAAGTGTAATTTATAATTCTAAGTGTTAAGTGTTCTATAATTTCCTACTTTATTAGTTTAAAGAGCTTTTAATTCGCTTATTAAGGTATTATACGCACTGTAATAGTTCTTAGTTAATCCTTAGTAACTAAAGGCCCCTAAATCTTTATAATTTTAAGCACTTTTACCTTATAATAAGCCGTTTCTTAATCTTTAATCCACTGCTCCTTTAACACATTAGTGTTTTTAACTTATTCTATCACTATATAATATTCCTAGCGGATCTAAAAGGCGAAGCTTATTTTACTAAGCTTAAGTCGCTGTTAAAGGAAACATATGAACGCTTAAACTGTATATCCGCCGTTTTAAATTATCTTTTATATAACCAGTTCCCTAAAGCTCTTATTAACTGTATAATCAACCCAATTCTAGATATATTAGTATAAGCTAATAGTTTTAGTAATAACTGTAATAAAAGTAACAACTTTATTTATTAAGCACTTATATTCCTTCTTAACATCTTATTATATAATTATAATAAGCTCTAACTTATCCTTAACTATCTTTAAAAATAAGGCCGTTAACTCCTAGTATTTATAAGTGAAGATATATAATTTAGTTACCTTTTTTTAACGTTTACTAATAAGTTTATAAATTATTAAAATAATTAGCTTAATATATAAATTAGCTGTGTTAAGAGTAATAGGATTAATAAGGTACCAGATCCCTTAGTTTATTATATAGTATTTAAGAGTCTTAAACTAAGAGGGCTATTATTACGCGCTTTTAAGCTTCTAACTGTCAGCTGGAATACTCTAGTAAAGGGCGTTTTCTTCCGTTATAATAAGTAATTTGGAGGATTAGTAAAAGGGTTTTGCAGAAGGCGCTGCTTATAAGCGTCTTAATTAATTAGTTCCACACTTTACTCAGTCAGACAGAGCCGGGCTTATAACTGTAGAACGTTTCACTAAGGGTACGGAGCTTATGGGAGCAGCGGAAGTGCAGTTGCAAAGTGACTTGATTTAGTAGAAAAGGGGAGTGCGAAGCACTCCCCAGTTATATACAAATGGAAGCTCCCTGTGTGTAGGGAGAGCACATGATCCAAGGCCCCTGCGCTCCAGGCAAGCCTGGAGCGGTAAGGCGCCTGCGCGCCTGAGCGCCAAGAACTGCCGCTGCAGTTCGACAATAGCCGAAGTGCGAGCCCTAGAGGCACCGAGGGTAATAAATTCAGTTCTAAAGTGCCAGAGGGTAATGGATTCAGTTCCAAAGTCCCAGTCAGAGCGGGTAATGGATTTAGTTCCAGAGTCCCAGAGGGTAATGGATTCAGTTCCAAAGTCCCAGTTAGAGCAGGTAATGGATTTAATTCCAGAGTCCCCCGAAGAGAGGGTAATAGATTTAGTTCCAAAGTCCCCTGAAGAGTTTTCCTTAACTTCAGAGGCCCGCGTTAAGAGGAGGATACACAGTATCCAGGTGCTAGGACGCCAGCGATTGAAAACAGATCTAACCCCTGAAAAGGTTACGCATCTGGCTTAGAGTTAGATCCCTAACATTAGTAATTCGACTATTAATGTAAGGCCGGCTAACACAAGTGGTTCCCGAACCCCTAAAAAGGTTACAGATAAGAAAAAGACCCCTGAAAAGGTCGCGGGCTCGGTTTACAGCAAAAGCCAGACGATAGTGAAAGCGAAAAAAATTAATCACTTACGTACTGTCAGTATTCAGGCCTTTATAAAGGGTAAAGCTAAAAGGGCTACCTGTGAAAAAGACCCTAATTGTGAGCAGTGCTCCCAGGGGTTGTTAGAATTTCTTAGAAAAGCGTAGGCATTCTATGCAGATATCCAGCAAAAGCTACGAGCTGTCGAGAAGCAAAGAGACTAGGCACAGCTAAAGCAAGGAAGCTAGGCACAGCTAGAGGAGGTAAGTGATTCGTTATACAAAAAGGAGCCTAAGGGCTATTACAGTACAGGAAGAAGGTTATCGTACCGAACTAACGAGCTTTAATCGGAGAGCTGATAAGCCTTTATCACGACAACAAGTGTCACAAGGGACTGTGGTCTCACACAGTGGCTTGGAACCAAATTGATTAAAGTCTACTAAATGATGCAATAATCTTCTATGGCCTTAAGGTCGTTGCCCTTCACTCTCTGGCTCTGCTAGAGAGGTCTTCTTATACCCAGCCTCGGAAGTACCTGGTGTTTATGCGAGCTGAACCATTGTCGTGGGGAGCTGAACTGACGCAGTCAGTTCAGCTTGAATGGCCCAGATTCGCCACCAACCCCGCACCTGGTTAGCTCCGCTGACTAGATGCTAAGGGCACCATTCCACCACCCTAATCCTAGCCGTGTGACAGTCTCACCTTTTATTAGAAGTATTCGTCATATCCTTTACATCCTGAAAAAACTGAACAGCAAACTCTGAATTTCCGTGTTCGTTAAGAAAGACTACTAAAAGTCACATTCTACAGTAGGTGTTTTATCAGCTTGTGCGATAATACAGACTTTAAGTGTTAGATAATACTTGCTCTGTAATATAAGCCACGACTAGATCCCAGACGACAGCTAGACTTTATATATTCGCCAACACGTGCAGAAGAACACATAATAGCAAGTAAATCCGCCTAGTCATACACTCTCGTCGCTGGTTTGTTATATACCACCTAATTGTTCCATAACTGCCTTCCCAAGTGAATAAAGTGGTTTGTCATGCTAAACCTCCTTGGCCGCTTATCCTTTACCATCTTTTTACCGTCTGCTTTAAGTATCTTAGGCAGTTCGCACTTTATAAACTGCCATTAAGTTCTTTAGCTTGGCTTAGCCGATTAAAAAAGGGCAGACATACATTTGTAACCGAGAGAGTGATATTTTTAGGAATAACATCATTATCACGACGCCAACCGGCTATAAACTGTTTCCAATACACTATGACGGTCCCTTCCGCTGGATCTAGGTAGTCTTCCGCACCGTTAATACTAAATGTAATCAGTCTCTACCAAGCGTAGTACAATTTATCTCTAGTCTAATTTCGCGGCACTCAAGGTCGGTTCGACGAATCGTACGACTACCATCAGAAGGCCCTACACTTCTTCATTGAATCCATGGGTGTGCGGTCATATAGTGCAGCTGATCTCTGTCATAAATGCGCGTTCCATCTCATCCGGCTGGAAGGTTACGAAAGACAATATGAGTGAAACCCTATAATGTTTGTTGATCAAGTTAAAGTGTCACGATTAACGCTGCCTTGGAATGGTGGACCCTGAACGCCGACCTCTTCCAGCCTAAACCGGCTCGAACGACTTAGGTTAAGGATAAGCTAGTTAAGAAACTGGATAAAGTCGCTAAAGGCAAGCGTGGCGTATAAGGTTGCCGGGCGGATAAGGGCGAAGCTTTGCCGGGTGATCGCAGAAATATGCGAGATATAAAAGACGAGAATTTCGATTCCTTGCTAGAGTATCGGTTGAGGTGAGAGGCATACTTATAATGACTGTGCGGCTAGGGGATGGCTTAACGCGGCTTATTCTTGACGTTTTCGCGTTGCATTTGGAGTGAGCATTGCAGTGCCAGTTCGACAGCTAGAGAGCACGAGGCAAGAACATCACGTGGCGTCATAGCAACGCAGAATACGAGATTGACGTAAGCTAGAATCATTGAGTTAATACCTCTACACATGAGCTCCGCCCCATACGTATTCCAGCTTGTCCGTTGCTAGTGAAATTAACCTTACATTAATCTTATATTAAGCTCCCGATTAAGCCCCTTATAAATAGCCCTCTGAAGAAGATCCGCTAACCGACGCCCCGCCGTGCCTGCGACATGAACACTCTTATTATGCCTCTACGCCCCTTTATCCCCCTAAAACAACATGTTGTGATTCTAATTATCTGAGACTCTGACCCCGGGATGTATGGGGCGTTCTAGCTGATCGGCAGCTGTAATACTAACGGGTAAAAGATCAGGAGAGTTCCGTCCCTGCGACCGTGGAGGTTGACCAGCTGCGCCGTGCCTGAGAAGATGCTGAGGCAGTTATAAGTACTGCTCCCGCCTGAAGGGGCAGTGTTTGAGAATTTGCGTCTTGCTAAGCTGGCGTTTCTTAGTTAGGCATATCTTCCTATATGATGAGGTCTTTTGAGACGGCACGTGGCCCCACGAGATGTTACCCTAGTCGATGTGATTTGGATTCCATTGATAAACTGTGGACAAAGGAGATAAGCTGTGCTGACGAAATCCAGCGCTATTTCCCTTCTGCTACCGTTAGAGTGAAGGAAAGCGCGGCTGGGTGCTGGTGGTGTGAGGTCCCAAAACTGGGTCCTCGCAACTCCGTGGCCGTTTTTGACAGTGGCAACTATAGCCGAGGCAGCCCAGAACAGTGACCCTCGCTCAGTCTAGCTCATTCTAGCTCAGGCTAAGGCAGCAACTGCTCAGTTCCTAAGAAAGAAAGGGAAATTCGTAGTGTCGATTTTAGGGTGGTGAAATACCTGGTTCACACCCTCGACAAAGTGACGGGAAAAGTGGCTTGCACATGGTGCTTCAATCAGCGGAGATGATTTGCTGTAGCAAGCCATCTGGGAACAGCTGAGACGCCCGACATACGAGGCATTCTGGACGTCACGCCCGAAACAGAACATCTCCGAAGCCTTGCAGGATGGCGATCTGCAATCCCCCGTCCTGTCAATGCTCATTTGGCGGTTTGTCTTGCAGCGTCTCAGCCATTTGCTTGGGTACCCAGCTACCAACCAACAATTCTTTGCCTCGCTCACAGATAACTACTCTCGACTTTGGAATCGAACCAACACCAAGGTCGTGAATTCTCCTCAAATACCCTATGCTTTGTGCTCCACCGCCCCCTTTGTCTCCTCTCCCATCGTCCCATCGGCGCCTACACTGGCCAACTCGATCTCCAAGGCCTTGTCCACATTCTTGGTCACCCTGTCCTGCGCTTCCTTGCCCTCAAACATGAAACTCAGCTCCTCCAACGTGCGGTTGTGCGTCTCGGGGAATAAGAGGTAGACCGTCGCAATTTCGACCAAGATCCAAACACAGTACACAATGTAGTACTTCCAGCCGATAGCATCGAGCGCAATCGGGTTGACGTAAGTGTTGAAAAAGACGGCAAACCGCACCGTCAGCTGCTCGACTGCAATCCCCTTGGACCGCTGCTCGTAAGGAAACAACTCCACCATGTACGTGTACGCCAGCGCGTTCCACCCGATGTTGTAAAAGGGGGAGTAGACATAAATAAAAACCAGCACCGGAATCGACGCCGCCGCCGAGTTCTCAATCGCCGACCTCGCCGACGCAACCGTCCAGACCGTGTACACACACGCTGTGCCAATCGTGCACGTCAGAAACATCGTCCTCCTCGGAAACCTTGGCGCAAGCAGCGCAATCGGCACTGCGTTGATAAACCCCCAGCACGTATTGCTCAAAATCACCTTCTGCACCGTCCTGTTGTCCACGATCCCCACCAGCCCCAGAATCTTCTTCATATAGAAGCTCAACAACCCATTCCCACTCCACTGCGTAAAGAAACCCACCACGGCCGCGATCAAAAACCTCCTCCGCATCGCCGCATCCCTCACCACATCCGCCCACACCCACCGACTGGCCATCTCCCTCTCCACCCGCAGCGTCTCCTGCATCAGCGCAAACTCCAGCCGCACAAACTCCTCCCCGTCCTTCCCCTCCCCATGATACCTCTTCAAGATCGCCAGCGCCTCCTCCCCCCTGTCCCGCGAGACCAACCATCTTGGCGACTCCGGACACCACGCCATAAACCCCATCTGAAACGCGCTCGGCACCAGCTGCAGCAGACTCGGCAGCCGCCACGCCCACGTGCTCTCCATCTGGAACGTCCCGTACGTAGTCCCGGCGGCGATGATTGCCCCGACGAACCACGAGGCATTGAAGAGAGAAGTCATCACGGGGCGCTCGTTGGCATACGACAGCTCCCCGATCAGCGAGGACGCGTTGACGATGGCGAAGGGGATGCCGAAGCCGAGGACCCAGCGCGACGCGAGGAACATGGAGGTGTTGATGGCGGAGGCTTGGAGGGCTGCGCCGAGGCACATGATGAATGAGGCGAGGAGGATTGTGCGGCGGCGACCGAGGAACTGCGAGGTGGAGGGGATGAAGGGGATAGACATGAGAGCGCCGAGGGAGTACATTGCGTTAAGGAGGCCGAGGTGTGCGGAGGTTGGGTTGTCGAAATCTAGAAGGTTAGTTGGGGGGAGAAAAAGGGGAGGGAAGAGGAGAGAAGAAACGCACAGTCAACCCAGGACTTGACGGCCTGGAGGCTGTTCATCATGGACGAGTCGAAGCCGGATGTCCACTCGACGCCGAGGCAGGTAGGGATCATGATGAGGTACAGGAAGCGGAGGTTGGGCTTGCTGTACCACGGGACTTTATCAGCTTGCGCGATGCGTGAGAGCCGCGGGTCGGCGAACGACTCCTTTCCGCCGATGATGGCCATGGTTTTTGCTTGTTTTCGTGTGCAGAGCCGATGGTGTCTAGTTGCGCACTTTGGCCAAACATAGGTAGGTAAGTGCTGTGTCAAGCTGAGAGCCGCCCTCCAGCTCTTATACCCAACCGCTCAGTACAGGTCAAGGCCCTGCACTTCGTCCATGTTCCGAAAACACAAGCCATTCGGCGCCAACTCTGCCACCGCGACTACCTTTTGTCATTACTTTCGCTTCTCGGCACATCTACCTTCCTCCCAGATCTCCAATATTGGCGAATCAAACCCCCTGATATAGCCTCCCGCCTAAAATGGGCCTCGCCTCTCCCGCTGCCAAGCACTGCTTGGAGTTGTCTCCTCCGACGTATGCGGGGTCACCAGCGGTGTCTGATTGCGGGCGGGACGGGATAGATGTCGTTGACGCCTTGCGGGGTAGAAGACACCGAAATTTCTGTGGTGTGCTGAACAAGTGGAAAGAAAAAGAAACGAAAAACAAAACGAGGATGAGATACCATATTTCCCCAAAATGACATCCATGTGAGACCAATGAAAGCCAAAAATAGCATACCGATATATCAAGCAGCAACACTCAACACATAACAGCTGAAGAGAAATCGCCTGCTGCCCACCACAACCAAGCCTATTCCCACAACCCTAGCTCATCTTCCAGGTACCACCCACCCCGTTCCCTCAAACCTCCACCGCCGGCTTCGCATTCTCAACCAACATCTCAACATACCCCTGCATCCACCCACCCCCTCTTACAATTCTCCTCCTCCCCTCCCCCTCTGCATTCCCATCCGAAACCCCACTACCACCGCCCAAACCCCCATACACATTACACCAATCCTCCCACTCCCACCGCCACCCGCTCACAGCATTCCGACTCGTATCCACCACCGCATGATTCGGCACGCCGTTCTTGCCCAGCGCCTCCCCTATAATACGGACATACGCTTTCTCGTTCTGCGCTCTGTTCACAGGTGTTGATTCCCTTAGGGAGGAGAACTCCCCTGGGGAGAGATCACATCAGTTCCAGCCTACGATGTTGAGTGCTACGCCGCGCAGCTAAGAGGGGTGGTTGGAGAGGGTGTAGGTGGTGCTGAGGGACGAGATGGCGGTGGGGAGAGTGAGTTTCTCCCAGCCGAGGGAGCCGCCGTGGCCGGCGTCGAGGTAGGAGATGGCGTTGGGGAGGTTGAGGGTGGAAAGGGCGGAGGCGAGGGAGGAGCGGATGAGGGGAGGGAGGCTGCCCAGGGGGGTGGGAGAGGTGCGGGATTGTGAGGGACAGCGGGCCGGGTTTGAGAATGAGGGCGAAGGCGGTGTTAGGGTGGGAGCTTAGGATTTTGGCGAGGGCTGAGGGGGTTTAGTGATATGGGTAGGGGGTGGGATTGAAGGGGACTCACGGTCAAGGAAGTTTTGTTGATATGCTGTGACGTTGATAGCCTGGAACTTTGGAGAGGTGAAGTTCTCGCCTTGTAAGCCGCGGAGGACGAGACCTACAACATGGTCGCATGGGCTATCCTTGGCGATGGTGTCTACTTTGGCGAGATCTGATACATGCTCTCTGTTTTGTATTAGGTTTATGGTGGCGATATGGCGCGACTGTCAAGTTTTGGTAGTTCACTCACATCCAAAAGAAGGTGCCTATCTCGGCAATCTTGAGTGCTTTCCTTTTGCGCGTCTCGTCTTGAATTCGATCGGCGGCGGCAAGCACCTGCTGTGTGTTGTCGAGCGACAAGGTGTCTTTTGTACACCATAAAGATCTCGCAACCGCTTCAACGCCTCGGATTCTGCCTGTAACGGGATAGGTTAGTACGGAGGCGAGACACATGCGACCCAACCCCCTTTCCCGCCAATCATGCGCAACTATACAACTCAGCGAAGGAAGCAAACACATTGCAGCTGAGGGGTCAAGCGCTTGGAACTCAATATACACCATAGGTACATAGCCACTATCCAGTTTGAACAGGACCGAGAAGCGATAAAAAAGTCCGATGATGTTGAGGTATATATGCGAAGAGTATTGAAGTTTATACAAAAGAAACAGAAAAGAAAACGGAAAAATCCCACATTAATGATGTGCGTCCATGCAAAACCCAACCGTCCTCCAGATCCTCCGACACTCATTTCAGCGGCCTGTGCACCTCTCAGGCTTTACAACACGCCAACACACACGTAAGTCTTAGCCCACATGTTGTTGCAGCTGCTGCCGACCTGGGGGTTCCACTTGTAAAAGTTGGCCAGGGTGATCTTGTACTTGTCCAGGACGTTCTGGCACGTCTGGCCGTCAACAAAGTGGAAGGTCTTGCAGTTGGTTACCATGCCGGGCTGGAAGGGTGTGGGGGTGGTGATGCCGTTGCCGGGGCCGGTGGGCGTGCCGGGGGTGTGGCCGACGATGGACACGCAGGCATAGGTGTCGGCCCAGAGGCCCTGGCAGTTGGAGCCGGCCGACGGGTTGAACTTAATCAGCTCGGCGACGGAGATGCCGTTCTTGCCAGCGACGGTGTCGCAGGCCTCGCCCTTGGGCACAAAGTAGAAGGCGTCGCAGTTGGCGACGATGGTGGGCTGGATGGGGGTCGGGGTGGTGATGCCGTTGCCGGGCTGCGTGGTGGTCGGGGTGTGGCCGATGATGGAGACGCACACGTTAACGTCGGCCCAGAGGCCGCTGCAGTCCTTGTTGACCGAGGGGTTCCACGCAAAGAGCTGGTCGACGGTGATGCTGTTCTTGCTCAGGACGGAGGCGCAGCTCTCGCCCGACTTGACGAAGTAGAAGAGGTCGCAGTTGCTGACCATCTGCGGCTGCGTGGGTTCCGGTGTGGCGATGCCGTTGCTTGGCTTGGTCGACGACGGGGTGATGGTGGTCGACGGCTTGGTAGAGGTGGAGGAGGTGGTCGCCTTGGTGGAGGTGGCCAGAGTGGTGGATGTGGACGAGGGCTTGGTGGAAGTCGCGGTCGTGGAGGTTGTGGTTGTGACGGGGTCGCCCCCACCTGCCCCAAGTTCCACGCAGTACGATTGGCCGACCTTCAGGCCCGTGCAGTCGGCCCCGATGGAGGGGTTCATCTTGCGGAACTCATCAATCGTGATGTAGTTGTCCTCGAGAACGTAGGTGCATGTATCGGTGCCGGTGTGGTCGTACCACCAGATGCAGTTGCTTGTTGTGGCGGGATCGTAGGGATAGCCTGGCTTAGAGCCTGCCAGGACGGTCCGGGCGGCCATAAGGCCAACCAAGAGGCTGCATTTCATGAAAGAAGACATTATGGTAGTGGTATCGTCGGCAAGTTCAAACGAGAGGTAGTTGCCAATGTGTGCAAGGAAGAGAGCAGTGCGCCGTGTGCCAATCCATCTTCTGAGATAGAGTGCTTCCGCTCCTTTTGTGCTCCTCTGCAATCACGGCGCTGACATTGCTGAGCATCAATACGTGGTAGGTGTGTGCCTAATTCATTTCTCAATTGCTCGCTGTCGGCCGCAGTACGCCTAGCGAGCTGATGGCTAATTTACTTGTTCTGAGATATTAGCATGATTGTAGCAGTAGGAGCGTTGTGCGTGCCAACCGACATCCTTCGCACTGCTACTTTGCCCCACTGCTCATTTCGCGAGTCCCAGCGCCGGCTCGTTGGTTGCGCTGACGGCGAGCCCTATCGCCCAGGCACCTAGGTGGTACTGGCTGTTGGTAGCGACCCCGGCAGCTCGACGGGGATGGGTTGGTAAGGTAATCGATCCCTATGAGCGTATGGATGCCCCGTCGCACCAATAACACGTCGGATCGCAGCCATGTGGGACCCATGTGGCGATGTCCGGCTTTCGGTGTGCGGCGCAGTAGGAACGCCGCAATGTGTCACGGTCGCCTTGCGATTTGCCTTCGTTACCCGGTTGTATGTGCCAAGGGCGACACGCTGTGAATACGCCGTTGCGGAAGAATGCGCTCAATGCTACACCGTACCTGAGGGAGTTGGGACGAAATGCTCCTTCGATGGAGCAGAGCAAAAGCCCCATGCAGTTGTCTACCACCCTCCGTTGGTAGATAGCTTACTTTGGTAAGGCATTCTGTTGGCATGTTGGCCCTAAATTCTAAAAACAGAATTGGTGGATGAAGATGAGGGGAGGGGTCTTGACGAAAATAATAATCCTACCGTGCTTTGTTCATCGAAGACAATTATTTTATTTTGATCTTTGAGAGAATGTCTCTATCATGGCCTTTGTTCATTTGCATCATATCCCTAATGTTGAAGCATACTCATCCTTTTATGGAAGGCTTTGTGACACTGGACAGCGGCCTTGTTGCATATGAAGGGGTTTTTCTACTACCGTGTTTCTTTTCGTATTCGCCTACAGCACCGATAGCATCCTCTGCTACGCCTATCGGCCGCTTGCGACGGCGTCCTCCGCGGAGCACTCACTGTCGGCGGCCGCCAGTGCGGTGCACTCCGTCATCGCCACGGCTGCCCAGGCCACAGCGGGCAGGATCGACATCTTAAGTCGCGCCGAGCTCAAGAATACAAGACCCCAACACAGGGTCATTCGTAAAGCGCGAAAACGACACAGCACTCGGTTGCAGTGGATCGGTTCATCGCTCCGTTGGTATCTAGAACCAGCAGCAGCCCGTTCTTCATAACAATGGAGGAATGAAGTCAATCACTGTGGCCGAGTCGTGTGTCGTCTGCCTCGGAGCCGACGAGTGGGTTGGTGCGCAGGGTTCACTTGCAGTTGTCGGGCTTGAGGTGCAGAGAGAGCGTTTTGCATCGCCTACAGCACCGACGGCATCCTGTGCTACGCCTATCAGCCGCGACAACGTCCTTCAGGGAGCATTTACTATCGGGCCCACAGGGGCAAGATCGCCGCAGAACTTGGCTGCAGTGATTCGGTTCATTGCCCCGTTGGTACATAGAACGAGCTACTGCCAATTCTACTACCTGGCCTCCAGCCACCTCCTTGCCTTCAGGACTGGATGAACCCCAGCGTTTTACTAGTGGCTCATTCAGTCCTGAAGGCAAGGAGATAGCTGGAGGAAAAGCAGTAGAATTGGCAGCAGCCCGTTCTTTATAACAAGGGAGGAATGAGGTCGGTCACTGCGGCTGAGTCTTGTGTCGTCTGGTGTAAGGGTCGGAGCTGACGAGTGGCAGTTGCAGTTGCAGTGCGAGTGCGAGTGCGAGTGAGGAAGGAGAAAGGAAGGTTGGAATCGAGGCTTCCATTCCAGCCTCTTAATGCCTGCGCATTGCTCTGCGAGATGCGTCATCTTCTATTGTCTGTGCTCAAGGTTTTCTTGTAGCTGGAGGCCGTGTGCGTCATTTTGCCCCCCACAAGCCTCCGAGTTCGGGGCCGACAGGGTTCACGATGCTAAGAGAGTTTCCAACATACTCTATTTTCACCGCAGAAAGGCGATGAGGGCCAAGCTTTGTTCAACAAAGTGGACTGCGACACCCAAATAGAGTTTCTCAGCATCTGCAAGAAGTGTACGGGGAGCTGGGAAAAGAGTAGCGCGTGCCAACAACATGGATCCCATGCTGCACGCCCGTACAGACCCGTTGGATCCCATGAAAGATGAGCGTAGTGAGAGAAGGCTCGAGAAGCAACCAGGAGTGGATGGGAACGGGTCTCTGTTCCTCTTCTCCTTGCGAAATGCGTTGTCGCAATCCCCACACAGCTCGTGGAGGGAATAGAAAGGCATGTGCTAGTCACATTACACGCCTTGGCGGCATTTCGAAAGGCCCCAATTCCACCGGCGCAGACCGCTGGAGACTCCAAAAAGGCCTTTCCAGAATGGAGGATGACCCGCAACAACAAAAAGTACGGGCTGCCTGGACACTTTCGGTTGACCAGAGCCTTCACGCGGTACGAACCTGGGCTTGGACCACAAAAAAGGGCCCTTGAGCCAGTACGAGAAATGCCTTGTTACTGTAAAGACCGCCCATGGCGTTCGTTATTACAAGCCAACTCGTATTCTGAAAACACCTACATAAACAGTATAAAGACCTCCTGCATTCTGAAAAAGCCTCCTACATTTCAAAAAGGCCCGTAATGTGATAAGCCTAGGCCCTACCGTCCCGAAACAGGACTATTTGAGGATTCCAACAACGCATTTCACATCAAGATAAGAGATCCCTCCTTTAGCCGTAGGCTTCGTGCAGAGAGACTACGGTACGAATAGAAATTTTCCCCTTTATTAGATATTTACCAATGGATGTCATCCCACGTATACGCTTAGAACATGTCTCCACACCCACTGCCCCCCAAAGAATCCCTCCTGATGTCCCCATCCCCAAAATCATCATCATAAATCCTATACAAAACCCCCAGCCAATGGTCCAAAATCCCTACCAACTGTCTTGCATGATGCTTCCTTACGCCCTCCGCCTCTCCGCCCCTCGTGAGCGGCGGCCGCGCTACCTCGCAGCGGCACGACTCGAGTGTTGCCTCGTAGGCTTCAATGAGAAGTAGGATCTGGAGCTTGCCTGATTCACGGCCGTCTTTCAGGTTTGCTCCTAGAAATGTCTTGCGGAGCTGGTCGGAGAGCATCTCTCCGCAGATTTGTAAGCCTAGGTCGTCGCTTGTTCGGCGGTTTTGGGAGCGTGATTGCGAGCCTCTTGGCAGGGGCCGTCGGTTATGTGAATGCGTTGATAGGGGACGTTGGGGCTGGTATGGATGTGGCTCTGAGTACGGATGATAGGAGTGGGAAGTAAGATGGGCGTGAGCGTGAGCGGGAGGAATGGGCCGGTGCATGTGGGGATCATGGGAATACTCGTCTGTAGCTGTGTAGAGAGTCGAATGGTGTTGGTCCGCGTCATTGTATGAGTATGATTGGTGTGATTGATGTTGCGGGTAGTACTCCTGATGGAAGTAATCGATGTTGGGGCTCCAGGGCGTCTCTGTCTCGTCCAGGTGTGAGGCGGTCTGGGATATTGGCGTGATGGACTCGCTGGGTCGGAACACGTTGGCGGAGGCGTGTGCGTACGTCAAGGGCTCTCCTAGGCTGTCGGAGTGGTACGATTCTACCGCCGTGAAGGAAGAGCAGGACCCGGTCGAGGGGGCTCGCGCCGTGGGGGAGATCCAAGAAGGGACGCGTGGTGCTGAGAGGGTGTTGCCTTGCGTTTTTCCTGCGGAGGAGTCAGGTCTACCGAAAATCGAGCGGTTGCCGAAGTGACTGAGCGAGCGGGGTGTTTGGGACTTGAGCGAAAACGGTTCGCGCGGATCCCACGACCACTTCTGCATGTGAGAGGGCGTCGGCGCCGGGAGTGGTTCAAGATTGGTGGCTTCTTCAGACGCGGCAGAAGAGATATCGTAGTCCGAGTCGCTATCAACGTCACCGCGGCTGGGGAGCAGGGCGCGATAGCTCTCGGCAAGATGCGAAGCGCGGTCGTACATTGGGGGCCGTTGTTTTTCGAAGAAGGCGGCGTCCGCTGAGCAAGAGTAGAGCTTTCGCGGGGTGGTCCGAGCAGTTCGGGACGCGGGACGCCCACGGGGGGCAGTTTCGGCTTCGGTGTCAGTCAAGGGCCACTTAGTCCCGGCGATGGACGGCCTTCTGTTGGCGATTGATGGCCTCCGACTCGGGGGTTCCGGCTTTTTGGATGTTTGCTTCTCGTTGTCCAGCTCGCATGCCAAGACGGTCGCGGGAATGTGACGTGCTGCTCCGATCGCCTTGTAGATGGGCAGGCCGGGCAAGTCCGGCAACTCGCTGGCCAACGGTCGCGGAGGACGCGTCGGCCGCGGCACATTGTCATACCTGGATGCCCGGTTGCCCATCCCAGCGAAGAGCTCCCCAAAGTCAATCCTGGCGCGCTCCGAGGGGCGGACTGGTGGCAGCTTCCGAAGCTTATTCCTGCTTTTGGGCTCCTTGCCTAGTACTGTCACCCCTAACGGATCGTGCGGTAGGTCTTCGGCGGTCTCGCGACGTTTGGCAAAGAAGAGAGAAGTGGCTGAGGGCATTTCAAGTTCGGCCGGCTTCAGGGTGAGCGACCATCTTGGCCGGGAGATCGGGAGGTTCGGGGACGCGGACGTGAAAAAATACTATTTTTGTTGTGGACCATCATGTCGCTATCATCATCATTTTCACGTTATGCCCGGATCGGGCCTATGCATAATGCAACCTGGGTGGCCATCGCGCATAGCTGTGGGAGGGCGTGTCATGATGTGTGAGTTCAAGGAGCATGGGGAGATTCAGTGCGGGAATGCAGGTCACGAGCGCCAAAAAATCAAAATTCGCCGTTTATGCAGGGAAGTTTCGACCCAGTGACGGCTTGCTTTTCTAGAGCGCGATTAGGGTGCACGCTGTCAGGAGATAGTCTGCTGATAGTTTGCCGAAGTGTACCCTATCCAATCACCCCGCACGTACTCCCTTCTCCCTCTTGCAAGCGCCATCCAAACCGTTTTCCCCTGGAAACGGAACTCGGCACATCGCTTTGACCTAACAACCAACAATCCGAACTTAGAATTTGACCTTTGTCTTCACAATGGCGACAAAATCCTCGATGTCCTTTAAGAACCCGGCGGGATCCTCGAGAGCAGCAAAATGCCCGCCCTTTGCACCAGTCAGTTCAGCCAACCACAAACCAGATTCCCGTCGACAATCAAAAGACGGACGAGCTCACCTTTTCATGCACGCTAAACAGCACCAAATTGTCGGGGAAATAGTGTTCTGCCCACGATTTCGGCACAGTCAGTAGCTCATTTGGATAATAGGAATAGCCCAGCGGCTTCTTGGTGATGACCAGAGGCGAAGGCAGTCCGTTCGCCTTGTCCCTCAGAAACGCCTGCCAGACTCCCCGGTACGCCCAGAGCGTTCTGCCGTACGACTTGGTGTACCAGTACCAAGACACCTGGTCGAGAATCGTCCCCATCGGCAAGGTGCTGGCTTCGGCGAATATGCTTCCAATCCTATAAGAAACTCAGGTCAGTTACACTTCGTGGCTAGAGCGGGGCTATCAAAACTTACCACTCCAGCAGCGCAAGAGGACTCGACTCCAGCGCAAGCGCGATGGTACTCGGTTTGGTCCCTTGCTCAAACATGTATCCAGTTCCTTTGTCCACAAACTGCGCTGCCACCGCAAGCGTGGCATTCTCCTGGGCGGTCAGGGGTAGATGCATAACCGGAGCAGTCTCCGACGGAGTGAGGGCAAGGTTGTTGAAGTGCACGGCCTTGCATTCATCATAGATGCCACAAATTCCGGCTGTGATGCCGGAGCCAACGTCGCCGCCCTGGGCGATGTATGCGTCGAAGCCAAGGGCTTTCATGAGCTCATTGAGGGCCTCGGCGGCTTGGGAGAAGGTGAGCTCTTTGGTCGTTACGTTGCTCCGAGTGGAGAGGCCAAAGTCAGGGATGGATGGGGTGATGATGTGGTAGGGGAGGGTTTCAGCGGTGTAGTTGGCTGTGAGGAGCTCGAAAATAGGGACGAAATCCAGCCATGAGCTGGGCCATCCGTGAGAGAAGATAATCGGCACTGCGTCGGGCTTCTTGGAAAACAGGGCTGCGAAATGAATGTTGAAGATCTGGCCATCCGAGGGGGCTGTGACGTTGATGGTGAATTGGGGGAATGTGTTCCAGTGCTTCTCGCGGGCACGCCAGTCGAAGTCATTGAGCCAGACCTCTATGGCATTGGAAAGCCAGTCTCTGGTCGGACCGAAGCCGTACTCGGGGCTGTCGGTAGAGTTATGGGTATTGTAGAAGGTGGGCGCCCCTATAACAGAATGCTTGGCCAGGCATGACAGGTGCTTGAGATCCGCATCTGGGATTTGGAGGGTGAAGGGGGCCGGTGTGCCGGGAATGCCAAGTGGCACAACACCAAAGCCTAAATTAGCCATTATTTTGATAGGTATTATATTGTTCAAGCTGTAGCGACTTGTAGAATGATGAAAATGATACCAAGTTTGTCTTTATGAACTCAGAGGGTAGTGTATATATACCGATACGCGAGGCGGGGTGTTCTTGTTCGTACCGCCTCTGTACCGCTTGTTCCCCTGTTCTCACCCCTAACAAAGACACGTATATTAGGATGCTCAGAGCAGCTGTTGTTGTTAGATTTGTCAGGAGAGTCGGACTCGGGCAGTCAAAACTGATGCCAAGAGCACTCGGAATTGGGGCGTGGGGGAGAAGGATTCGCAGTACGAAGGCTTGGGCCAAAAGAAAAGGTCTCTTATCTCCGTGTGAAAATGCATTTTTAGAATTCTCACACAGTCTTGTTCTAGGACGGTAAGGCCTTAGCTTACACATCACAGGCCTTTTTAAAATGTAGGAAGGCCTTTTCAGTATTAATGGAGGTGTTTTTGGAATGGGAGATGGCCTGGAATAACGAAGGTTATGGGTGGTCTGTACAGTAGGAAGGCATCTTCCGCACTGACTGACGGGACCTTTTTTTTTTTTTTGGCCGGAGCCTTCGTACATGTACAGGGGAAAAGCGATTAGTCACAATCCTCTCTAGGCCAATTCAGGCTAACTCGCACAGAATTGGTAATCAGGCTCCATTACAAACGCTTGGAATTCCCACTGCTGTTTATTACTAATCTCCTGTAGATGGACAGCGAAAAGCTGCAAGTGGAAATTCGTTAGCAATTCAGACAGGACAGCCCATGAGCAATAAAAGAGCCAAAGCATGTCGTACAGGAGCACCAAGTTAAAATCGGATGCGAGTTAAACTCCCTAAGCACTCCACTATACATCGCACTGTGTAACCGAAAGATAAACCTTCCGAACGCTTTATCTGACATCCGACTAGAGAGTGAAAGACGAACCTTCCCAACCATGACTCGTCTACCAGCCGCGGCTTACTCGTTTATGCTGCCCGTCGTCATTGTCATGCTGCCGTCCCTCCCCGCATACGAGTGGCACCTCACGCAACTTGACCCTACTTAAACGAGATCGACGCTGAGGAGTCGATGGAATTTCAGGAAATCAGGCGCAGATAAATATGGAAATCTGGAACACACTTGACGAGTCCCTGCTTCCATGGTATAAACTTTAGGGGGTGCATGAGAGGATGGGCTCCCGCTTTTCGGGGGGCATTCTATATGCCAGAGGGCCTGTTCAAGACGTAGGACGGTCTTTTTAGAACATAAGAAGGCCTCTTCAGAATGCAAGAAGGGCTTTTCAGTATTCATGCGGGTGTTGTCGGAATAGGAGGTGGCCTGGAATAACGAAAGCTATGAGCGGTCTCATTTTTCAGGCTGGCTAAGTGGTCCCTTTCTTTTGGCCCGAGCCTTCGTGCCTAGGTAGATCCCCTCGTGGCTGATGTCTTGTGGTCTGGCCGTACATGCTGTTGGGGCTTACTCTAGTTGCGTGATGGCCTCGTTAGCTAATAGGCCACCATCAACCCACTGTCGTCCCGCTTCTAGGGCCACTCGCTTGATTAGTTGCCTCAAACCACCGAGCGGTCAAACATCCCCGGGCTTCGGCGATCCGGCGCCAGCGCGCGGGCGAGTCTACACATCATTTCTAGTTGGTACTTCAGGTACAGTAAGCTTTGACACCCACATTAGGTATACACTGCCCGCAAGAATCTGGCAAAATGATGCACTCATTCCAGGGCTTCCTCGCCGGGTGCGCAACTTCACTTGCGAGAGCGACCACTGCTTCCATCTGGCACCTCCACTACAGCGTCATTCGCGTAACACTATTCGAAGGCACAAAGGTAATTACTGCGAGCATTGTCTCTATCTCGTTCTTCGCCGTCCTTCTTCTTCATCCTCCCATTGAAATGCATGGTTCCCTGATCCCACTGGGCATACAACACACTGATGCTCCGTTCCGGGGATCACCATGGCCGTGAACCCGAGCGCAGATGCCAAACGGAACAGAACACCCTGCTCCAACGAATGCGAAACTCCAGCAATCCGAATTCAGCTGGACCGACGACATGCTGGCTACCACCGCCCAGTGTCACACGAATCCTGTCTCTGAATAGCCTCCATACCAACGATCGGACCGATCGCTGGAATTCTATTGAATTACTGCGTTGTCCATTCCAGGCCACAACAATGGAGGAATGGAACTACCCTATTGTACGCAGTATTTAACGGTTGGAAGCCCTCGGCTTCCAACCGATTGAAGCAATCAACACACTCGTTTTTCATGACAGAGCCTTCGATCCACAGCGTGCACCACCCAGCTAAGGGAAGAACCGTATAGGAATGAGCTCTTTATGGCCGGGTCTGGCCGGAAGCAGGCCTCTTGACATCCAGGTGCGCGTAGAGTAGCAGATGGTGACAGTGACGCCTGCTGGACGGAATGCCTCGGCCAGACGGCGAAAGTCATCTTCGTAGTGCTTATGGGTGAGGTATCCCAGTTCCAGCATCACTGATTCTAGGTTTTGGAACGAGTCCGCTTCGACTGCAAGTTCCATCATCAAGGGATAAACGACATCCCGATACGTAATATGGCCCAACCGTAGATGGCGCAAATTGGGAGGTAGCTTAGAAATAAACGGGATTGCCGGTGACTGTCCTCTCTCGTGGAGCACAAAGTCTTCAACCTCCAAGGTCTCCAGCCTCGTGCACAAAGCAAAAGAGAGACCTAATCTGTTCCACATCACAGACGATATCGCTATGATTCCCCGAGCCTCCACAGGTTGATGGTAATAATCCAAGTCATCCCAGATACGACGGCCGTCCGGGGTGAGATCATAGGGCAATTCATGCCTTATCCTGCTGGAAGAAGATTCCCGCATTTGTTCTGGGCTGACAGCCGTCGTAGAGAAGCACAGGCGACGCAAGTTTGATGCAATGATTGGGAGGTGGTGAGCCGTATCGCGAAACTCGATCCAAGTGCTGTTGCTCGAGTCCTCAAAGTATTCCAGGTCATCAAGTGCAGGGCAGCGTTGTGTGATGGTTGCGAGATAAGCGATAGTCACGCCATTGATTGACAGCTCCTTCAGCTTGGGCATATCAACGTCCCAGGCCTGAAGCTCCCACTCTTGCCTCCCATGGTGCCGAATGTCACCGTCGAATGTACAGGAGCCACAATCCGCAGCGACCAGTACCTCCAAATTCGTACACTGGCGGAGGAGGCCTCTCGCTTGGCTGATGTGATACGTCTTGGACCTCGTTTCGTTGATCTTCCTCAAGCCCGGAAGGGCGAGATATGTAACGTTGTCGAGAGCGTGATCCCACCCGGCCCAGTACGAGTTCGAGCCAGCGGATAGCCAGCTAAAGCACAGATGCTCAGCGGCGAAGGAGAGCGCAACGGCCAGCTGTTGGCATCGGAAAAGGCCTGCCATGGCCCATGGCCGACTGGCGAGAAACGGGCCCAGCGCGGTCACCGCTTGGCGAAAGGCGTTCTGAAATCCTGGGACTTCCGATTCACTAGGCGCTAGGGCTGTGTTGTAGATAGTACTATCGGTAGAAGCAAGATACATGTCCAACGCCTTAACAGAGCGAGCCAAGTCGGGTCGCAGGATGAGGGCGTGAACAAACTTGACGACGCGAGGGCGCATGCGCGCGTAATCGCCGTCGCCGCGGAAGCCGTGACTGTGGTACCAGTGAAACACGAACGGCTGGACAATTGCCTTCTGCTTTCTGAAGCATTTGCTGAGGCTAGAAAGTGCTTTCTGATTCTTGAAGCCTGCGTCAATTTTGTCTGGAGCCGCTTCTGCAACGCGATCGACGCAGCAGTGCAGACAGAGCCGCTCGCAAATGTCCAAGATGATCTCTGTCGGCAAGTCGTCAAGAGACAGCTTGTCATCTTTAGCCATGGGCTTGGTTCGGAGCTCAAGAGTTGTTCCGTTCATGATGAGAAGTCGAGTCGCCATACCAGTTTGGCAGAGACTGAGGGTTGGGTTGTGCGCGTGATGAAGATTCGAGCAAACGAACGAGGTGTTGGAGATGCGGACGGTTTTCAAACAGCAGTGGCCAAAAGAGAAGTGTGAGGAACGGCTCCGCGAAGGAAAAACGTGCTTATCGATTGTTGCTATCGGCCATGCTCAAGATACCACCAGACAGGCCAGACTTCATCCGAACATCGACCTGTCTGCCGCAAGCACGCCGAATTAACAACCCCCACAATTTCAACCAGCGACTCCCATCAATTGCGACTGTGCCTCGGGAAACTGAATGTAGTGAATAAGATACGAGACAAGCAGGCACGCAAGAATCACAGAAAAAATTAATTGATAGGTAGGTACGGATAATAGAGAAACGCTAATGCCCTGCAGCAAGTTCCTCTCGAAGCCCAGCCCTCGTCTGCTAAACCAGCCGCGACACAGCCAACTGTGGCCACTACGCCCCCATACCTATCCAGCATAGTCTTGAATGCAGGCCCAGGTCCTCCTTCAGAGGCGCCATCGCTTCGGGAGGAAACAGCCGAAACCCCACAGCCGGTCTCGCCATCTCTCAACTTCCTCTGGGATCCTAAATGGGACATTGGCGATGCGGAAGCAATCGCCGCAAGGGTTTTTGATCTTCATCGTCAAAGGTCTGGACGGATAAGTTGCTTTTCACCGCCAGGATGTGTTTCCTCGTAACCAGAAGAAGAATTCTTGCAGATTCAAAGTTGACCCTCCCAGCATACCGTTCAATTAATGTCTGTAGACGTGCTGCCTCAAACCTCTGCCCTTTGTCGGTATGTCTGCTCCGTACCTGGCCCTCGTTGTACCTCTTCGTCTTGCGCTTTTTGATCAGCTCCAAAACATGAGATCCCTCTCAGTCGGCGTCTCCAGCTTCAACGGCTTTGCGTGACGATCTTCCTCGCTGCTGGAATTCTTTCCGTAACGACCGCGGTGTTGCTTGATAGCGGTGGCGGGGATGTAATCTCGGGATGGTATTCGATCAAACAACAGCACGCCGCTTTGTGATGGCCTTGTAAGACGGAATGAGCGCTCGCCGCTCCCTAGGCTGGGCGCTGCTGGTCTTGGCAGCATTTGCCGCGGGCTCGCTTGCTTTGCTTTGCTGCCGAAGCAGTTTCCGCAGAGGAGTTCCACCTTGGAGCGTAGGCTCAAGAGTTGGTGATTATCCTGCGTAGACTTTTCGGGAATATCGGCGCGTCACGATTTGCACACCTGGTGGATGACTGTTAAGGTCAATGGGAGAGCAGGCGAGTTTGGTGGGAGGACTGAAGGATAAAACCACGGTTCTGGTCAGACTTTGTAATCCGGGATTCTATGTTCATATGAAATAGCGGGTCCTGCCGGTATACGTGGAGGGTCTGAACCTGCTCACGGACGACATGTCTGAATGAGCGCAGCCAGTATCCGCTTCTCCTGGTCGACAAATTTCTAGGTGTGAACTTGCTGCCGAACTGCGACCAAAAATAGCTTTACTCATTGTGATTTAGATACTGGGTTGCAATCAAATAAAAGAGACGATCTTTGGGCTTTAGGCCAGCGCCTGGTTGTGATCTTTAGGTACTTAAGATACGGCATCTACAGGTAGGTACTCTGTCGGAGTCCACGTCCTCTAAGAAGTAATTCTATAGAAACTTGATGCTTGCACCAAGAGTATATTCCCACGTTGATGGCATGACGCTGTCTCCCGGTTCCTTTCCATGTCGTACCTAGGTTGTGGCGACAATGACGGCCCCAAACCTATGCTGAGATTTTATGGTAAAACACAACTCGACTTATTCACACGTTCCCCGCTTGCCAAATTCATTCATGTCTGGTTTGTATTCTCAGTATGTCGTCGCTGGATCTTTCCCCGGTGGTACATCTTCCGCTTCTTGCGCTCTTCGTGCTGCGAGATATCCGACCCTTCTGAGTCGGCGTCCTCGCCTCTATCGTCGACGGAACCTGTAATCTCGATCTGGGCGGTAGGTTGGTTTTGGGTGACGCGGGGCCCTAACAGAAAAATCAATGTCAGTCATACCCGTTGCGATAATATTCATGGTAAGTAGGTACTCACAGGTGGCAGACCGATGCGTCATAGTGGCTCTCGTGATATACGACCCTGTCACGACCTTCAGTGGCCTCGGGTGACGATCCTCATCGCTGCTGGTGTTTTGGCGGTAGCGACCGCGGTGCTGCTTGATGAGTCGGTGGCGGGGATGAAGCTTTGGGACGGCTTCCGATCGGAGCTTTCCATGCCGTTTGGCCGTATCTTTGCGGCGCAGAATTTTGGCTGGCTGATCGGCCATGGCAGCGTGGGACTGATCGACTGTGTCCGTAGACTTGCTAGGGGTGTTGGTCTGGGCTAGCTTTCCGCGCGATGATTTGCTCTTGAAACAATTTCCACAGAATTTAATCTCCATTTTGGACTAGCGTTCAGGGAAGCTTGGTGTGTCGGTTTGTGCGTGGCTTTGGGAAAGGTTGGTGGACTTGTGTTGTGGTTTGTGTGTGGTGGCGGAGGGAGTGTGAAGTGGAAAAGCGAGAAAGGAAGAAAATCAAAACATCTTCCCGAGCAAATTTTGTGTCTGAGCTGTGTTCTGAGAGCCCAGTCGGCAAGAGGAAACATCAATAGGTGTCGCGATAATAATACTCATCTGACAATGTTATGCCGGTTTACCGTGATGTGGGTCGGATAACACGCCGAGCAAAAGATGGGATGATCCCAGCTCGTGGTTTCCGCTGCAGTGAATGTGTGACTCCAGATCTGGGCCGCTTATAAGCTGATAGGCTGTGCGCACAGCCAAGTAGTTTCCAAGCCGGCGGGAGGCTTGATACCTGGCCAGCGCCCCAATCATTTCTGAGCGGCCGTGGTACAACTCCGTGACGTGCCCGCGCCGTGACACGTCGCGCACACACTGGCGACCAAGGCCTGAGGTAGCCGTCGTGACTGGGGGCCAGCACCATACCGCGTATAAAGAGTCGTCTCTCCCTCTTCTTAGGGCATCTCTTCTCTCCTCGCTATTCTGAAACAACCGAGGACTCCGACCATAAGCATCTCTTGTCCACGGTGTCTCCCGCCCAGTACCCCTCGCCGCCTTCGCAATCCTCATTCTCTTCAGCGTCTCCCATCTCCAGACTCCCACCCGAACGAGTCGCAAAAATACGCAAAATGCCTTGCAAATGCGCAGGTCATTCCCAAGAGGGGCCTGTCTCGGCGACAAGCCAAAAGGCCTCCTCCGCCCCAACCTCAAGCACAAAGCCGCCTGCAACCACCGTCAACACTCAATTCCTCAGCTTAACCGATCCAAAGGCCACAACGCCAACGTCTGCGGCGTCGACGACTGGGACAGCAGGCAGCCCGCAGTTCTTGGAACTGACCGACCCCGACTGGTCCGTCTTTCAAAAGCAGCAACCTCCCTCCTCCGAGGAGAACGGTTTGCCTTCATGCTCAGGTTGTCAGGGGCACGACAGCTCTCACAAGGAGAACCCCACTTGAAGTATCTTGCCATGGCGCACAGTTGAGACCATTGAACTGGCATGCGATCATTCTGGACTCGAGTTAAATCAGGGAGGAGGTTTCAACATCCATAACTGTCCTAATTTTAGCCTTTATCGGTGGATTCGACGAGAAAGTGCGGACACTTTCGGACCGTCATGAAAAGGGAACTGTCCAAGGGAGACAACTACACATTGTTATTAGCGAGGGATCACCATCAAATATCAATTGTAGTATTTCTTTGTTCCCGAACGGTATCTGCGATCCATTGTGCTTTGTGGTTGATAATCTTGACGCTCGTCTGTTAGGTAAGGTCCGACATCACACGATAAAGACAAAGATTTGCGATGAGCAATCGCCCAAACAACCCCCGTGTAACAGCCACTCTTCTCAGAAGGCGAGAAACATCCCGACGCTTGCAACTGAGAGAATTACTTTTCCCTTCACCCATCCAAGAAATCAACTGCTTCCCAACTCCTACTATACACCCTCGCATCGGTCCGTCATATCCAAACTTGAACCCAACGTCATACATGCAACCTCTATTACCTCTCTCCTTGGTTTTCCCAACTTGGACCCGACTTGGCACTTCCATCCACAGCTTGTCGATCCCATCCGTCCCTCAAATACCACATCCAACAAACCCCTTCACCAAAATCTTCACCAGAATCGGAACTGCCCAAAAGGAGCCACCTTGCATCCCGCCGCAGTCGAAACCGACCCCGTAGCCCCCCCAGTAGGCGCCGTCAACGGACTCCCATCGCTCCCCGTAGGCGGCGGCACCGTCCCGGTAGCAGTCCCCAACCCAGGGCCCCCAGTGCCTATAATCACCTGTCAACAAACTCCCCTTCCCATCCCCCATAACTCCTTCCCCCTCCACCAGTGTCACTTGTCAGGAAGACTCACAAGGCTCAGTAACAACCGTATAAACCGTCGCACACCCCAACCCCCCACAGCCAAGACTGCACGGATGGCTGCTGAAGATCGTCTCGGGCGGATTCGGACATCCGCACGCAGCCGTGATGGTCGCCTCAATCACGCACGCGGCCGTGACGCACGTGCTGCAGATGTCGGTCGTGGACACCGCCGCGGGACAGCTTGCTGCCGATGCGGTGATGGAGGAGGGCGGGGCGGGAGAGACGGTGGAGGCGAGGGCGGCGGAGGAGGAGGATTGCGCGAGGGCTGTTGTTGCGAAGAGGAGGGCGAGGGGGAGGAAGCGGGTCATCTTGGTGGTGGCGGTGAAGAGTTTGGGAGGCTTGAGATAGGGAGGAGATCGGTGTGGAAATGGGTATGATTGAAGAAAAAAGAAAACGGACAAAGTGAATCAGAGGTGATGGCGATGCGACAACGTCCCAGATTTATTAAAGCACGATCACGCGGATGGGCCGACCTGTCCGGAGCGTGGTGGGTGGAATGCGGAGTGCGGGAACGCGGGAAAGGCGCGGGCTGCGTGCAACTTTCTGGATTCTGGGATTCGCTCACGGGGTTCGGCGGTGGCTGGTTTCCAATGCCAAGGGTGACCTGCGTGCGAGGCGTCGGGTCTAGTGGTGTGAAACAGATCGACAGCGGCGACTGATTGGCCTGTGATGGTTCTGGCGCACCGGCGCAGCTCACACCTGCCTGTTTCTCCACTGGCTGATCGGCGTTCCGGTAGCGGGGAAGTCTGACAACGAGCTTGAGCGGCTGCTAGTGGCTGCGTCGCGGGGTCTCTGGGACCTTACCTGCTGCATTGAGTTTGGCTGGCAAACGCACGATTAGGCGTATCACGGGCATTGGAGTCCGTCAAGCAAAAAACATGAGATGATATCTTCAACTGTCGTCTAGGGGACGTGAGAGAAACTACGAAAAGTCCGGAGACCATCCAGCCACCAAAAATATCGGTACAAGAAGCGAAGAGCCCCAAAAGAAAAGCCCAACCGATAACCCAAAAACCCAACATATACAATTGAAATGACGTCACAGTATCTCAAAATCCAAAAAAAGCACATTCGCGCCGTTGCACACAAGGAACACTTACCCCTTCTTGTTGACAAAGACCTCACCGGCACGGTTGAGATTGTTGTTCGAGACCAAGTCCTCAGCCATGAAAGGGCTGTACCGCGACACATACCCCTGCTGGTCGAGCCACGGGATAGCAACATCCAGGAAGTCGGCCATGACGTTGACGTCGTGCAGGGGGAGAGGAGCGAACTCAGTGATCCACAGATCCATCTGCACAGCATCAGTATCTCACATGCAACCCTAACCCAGACATTCAGAGTACTCACCTCCTTCTTGAAGATGTCATTGACAACACCATGCGCATACGCAACATAGTTGATGAACAGTTGGGCCTGGTCGCGGCCATTCTTGCCCGCCTCTCCATACCAATGGATAGCCTGTGCCGAGCAGCGGAACTGGTTGGGGTTGTTGCCGATGCTGGCAAACTGGCGGAGCCACGTCAAGCCCGACGCATAGCCCGTGAACTGGCTCTTATCCGTGTTGTAGCTGCTGATGCCGGGGCAGACGAGCTTGGCACCGCGTTCCTGGAACTGGAACATGTCGTTGCCCCAGGCGTCATAGGCCTGGCGCGGGGTTGCCCAACAGCCGCCGTGGTTTTGGTCCATGTCGGGCTCGTTGTAGCCCAGCACCCAGGGGGTGTCGCCCTTGTCGATCTTGGAGTGGATGCCATTCTTGTCGCCCTTGCCGCCGGGTCCCCAGTGCATGGGGATCTGCTGGAAGTTGGGCGCGTTGGGTGCGGCGCCCCAGTTGTAAGCCCATGTAGCGCTTCCTGCACGGGAGAGCACGCCGGTGATGCCGCCGTTGTTATAGGCCAGGCCTTTCTTGATCCCGTAGGGCGCGTCGGTGCCGCGGGCCTCGAGCGTCTCGTTGAAACTGGGCTCTGCGGTTGGTGCGGCAGAGGCAAACGCGAGGATGGCCAAGGCCACGGCAGCGGATGAAAGCTTCATCTTGGGAATGTAGCTTGAAGAGTATAAATTTACAATGAATACTCTGCTATAGAGTAAGGGGTATATCAAAGGAATGTAGATGAACAAGTGACAGAAAGGACTGTGTAGGGGAAGAGGATGCTGGAGACAAAAGGAGTGATGCTCAGCGTGTGGTTGATGAGAATGATAACGTGATAGAGGAGGGCACCGCCGTCTTATATGCCATGAAGTTGCTTTACAAAGTCGGCCACCGTGAAAAGCGTTGCACACTAAGTCTGACAAGAGACAGGGTCTCTCAGCAAGGAGAGCATTGAGCGTACAGAGAACGACACCCTGACATGCTCGGCTAGGAGAGTAAGCCTTGCCAGCCGAAGGGATGCGGGGGTAAGCCACCTCTGGAGAAATTTTGGTCAGGGAGAGGTATGGTGGAAGACGACAACGTTGGGTCCTTCGAGAGCGAGCAAGAACGCCATGATGTCCAACCTAATGCCTGTCCAAGTGCGTTTCTGCCCATCTACCCTGGCGGGATAGCACGGAAGGAATGGCCTTGCAGGGTGGAAGCCTTGAGAAAATGAAATGCAAATCCTAGGTGTGCGCCGCATCCCATTGAGGCGTCAGTGGGGGAGGTTGTTAGAGATGGTGCCTGTGTAAGTCAGCACGTGGGTCCGTAGCGTCTGAAGTCTGGTTTACCCAGGAGGTAGGTAACCAACAAATTGCTTGGATTCCCTACTCAAGGGGGAGCGCGGGGTCGGAGGACTCGTTCACAGAGAATTAAGCACCAACGGACCGACCAGTTATCAGACCCCTGTGATAATCCCCACACCGCGCTGACTTTAATCTCCATCCTGCTGCAACGTCACCAAAAAGACTTGCAGCATTCCATTGTACCTCTTTTCATGCGATTATTCAAGGGCTCTCGTGTCGAACTTGATGATCTTGCTCAGTATCAACTCTTAGTTTGGAGTGCGGGTTGTGGATCTGCGCATCAGATCATATTTGTGATTTGCGTTGGTAGGACGTCGACGCGCCGCTGGGCTGTGCGGCTGGTGATCGGATGGACGCCAAGCGGCACAATCCTTGCTCCCGCGAGGTTGCAAGAGGAAGAAGATAATGGCAAGAACGCCTGGAATGTAGTCGCACTGGCGATCCTTCGATTCCCGTCCAGGGGATGCTGCCCTAATGTAACGAAAAACATTCCTTTAAATTTGCCAACCCAACTCGCGCTGTTACACCCGCATGGCTATATTTGCGGACCACGTGGTTTCTGGAGGCTCCGGTCCTGAGGGTCTGTCTGGGTGTTGGTTGTTCAAGGCGGATTTGACGGGATCATGATGATTCCTCCCGCTGGAACGTGTTCTCGCTGCGCATATTGCTGCGCGCCTCGCGGTTGGTTGGTACTACGCCGCGAAGCTAATGAGAACCCCTAATCCTTCGCCCACAAATTCATGCAAGGGCCAACTGTACTAGTATATTGAGATTAGGAGAGGAATATGGGTAAGCATTCGTGTACTGGGAAAACCCGCACTGTTGAGATATCCTCCACTATGGCGGCCGCAACTATTTCCCATCAATTGTTGCTGATAAATCACCCCAGCTGCCCCAGGAAATGGCTTCAGACGAATCGTATCCTTCGAGAAACGCTTCAATATCCGTCATCTGTGGCGAGAGCTCTTGTTGCTCCACAGATGTTGACGGAGCTGTTGGGGCTGATTGCTCAGAGGATTGCCCGGTAAAAGGGCTTGAGGCTTCTTGCAACCGATCGATAAAGGCTGGTCTCTCTGCAGTCCGGCCTGCCCCGACAAGTGCTTCCTCGCGGGCTTCCCATGCCTTGAGTGCATATTGAGCTTGAACTCTATTCTCCTTCGTTTCCATGTCGAGGAGCTCGGGGCGCTGCTCAAAGAGTCTCTCGAGAGCAATCCAACCGCGGTCAGATAACGATCCAACAGGGCGTTGGTAGAGTTGCCCAATAAATGCACCGAGGGTTTCTGTCTGAAAGTATAGCTGCATCCACCATTCGAACTTTGTTGACAGCATAAGTGCGTAGACTTCGCAAACATGCTCGTAGCTTGTGACGAGCATCTTGAAAATATTGTCCTCCGGGGTCAAGATATCGACCCCATATTCAGGTTGTTCCTCAATGGGCGTGAGGCTCGGGATTAGTGACTTTGTGAGCATGGACAGAAGGGCGTGGGCGGCGACGTGAACGTTGCCCGCTTTGGGGTCCACGAATTTCTTCTCAAACCGACCCAGTTCGGCATCGATTGAAATGGCGAGGTCCCGGGATCTTGCAATAGTCCACTGTATTTCGCCAGCTGTATTCTTGCCGTCGGGCGTCTGCCCTAGGAGGGCTGCTTCCAGAGTACGCATGCTCGCTGCGTCAGACTGAAACTCGGCCAGCAATTTATGGGATCGGTTGTGCGCGAGGCAGAAACCCATCTCTGTCGGCCCGTCACGAGGTTTTGGCGCCTCGGTTGAGTTTGGAAACAGATCTGCGTCGTTGAGATTCTGCGGTTCTTTTGTATCCCAATCACCAGGCAGGGGAGACGGTGTCAATCCCGCCACAGAACCTTGTGTCGAGTCCCGGACAACAATCTGCCACCATATTCTCCGGCGCATCTCAGTCTCGAAGGGCGACAGGCCGAGGGCCTCGCCGTCGCGATGATAGCCCATCTTGTGCGCAATTCGTACGATAATGCCGCTGATGATCCAAGACGCATACCGGTCATATCGACCTTGAAGTGAGGCCTGACGACCGACCCCAGTATGTTAGCAGAAGGTTTATCATGGCGAAATGGGCGCCTTACCTGGAATAGGATCAAGGCTTGGAGGATGGCCATGTTCTCATTCTTGAGAAAGTTGAACTTGATCAGCGATGCCTTCGCGCCGAGCGTGTACCTGCCAAGGGCCATCTTCTTCGGCATGCTGAGCATTTCTACGCTCTCGTTGTCGGTGAGGGATGCGACAGCCATGGTGTAGATGGAGAAGAGAAGCGCCTGGTGGTGCAGGGAAACGTTGCGTATGTCGGTCATGGCCTCGAGGAGCAGCGGCTGTATGCTTGGTACGTGAACGATCTTTGTCAAGGGGTTGACTCTGTCAAGAAACAATTGCCAGAGGCGGAATACATGGGCGGGTTCGGGCTGCAGGTCTTGCACACGGACAGAGGGATCCACACCGGAAAGAAGAAGGTCCGTTTCGCTGCCATCCGGGATGCCGTCTTCACCGTCGACGGCGTCTGTGTCTTCGCTTTCAACCAGGCCTTGAATGCCTCGCAGCTGTGCATAGCCGCAACGGTCAGCTATCAGTCGCAGAGCGCATGCAGCCAATCGCGAAGACTAACCTCCTCGTACAAAGCAGCCCAGACCCTGCGATCCAGAAGGCGCGTGCTGCTCTCGTCATTGACAACGACACAGGTTGGCCTGGAGGGCCGGGGAGATTCATCCCCTGAGATTTCAGGTTGAACCTCTTTCGGTGGTGTCCCTGGCAGCTGGTCGACAGCAGGGTGTTGCAAGAGCAGCTCCTCACATCTGGCTAGACGCCGTCGAAGGTCTTGGGCCGGGCGGCGACGCTGGCGTACGGGCGCGGGGGTGCTCGGGACGCAGGAAGCTCCAACACCGGCTTTGGTGCATGTTGCACAAGGCAGATTACGATCGCATTTGACCTTCCGCTGTTGGCAAAGGGCACACGCCAGCGCTCGGGCATATCCCCGCGGGGCAGTCACAACTGTTGGGCGATTCATCGGCAAAACTTCGACGTTGGGAAATGCAGCTAAGGTTGTTCTAGCGCGGCAAAAGAGACCCGGCCCGAGTTTGTTGCAATTCTAGGTCTGCAGAATGCAACAGGACATGTCACCGTCGATCCGAGCTCGGATGTGATTGGATCGTTGCTCGGGTTTTTCGGAGCACCCCGAGCAGTTCCCGAAATCGGGTCCCAGCTGCCACCAGCTGACAAGGAACGACAGCACTGACGGCAGTCACGATGTAAATTCTCCAAACTTCCAGGTTGCAACAGCCTCCGAGCTTGACGGCAGGGATCGATTCGCAATATTTAAGGAAAATCGGAATAAATATGTCTTCAGTAAGCCGTATCTAGATTTTTATTTTATGTAAGATTGCTGCCTGACCCTTGTTTTCCACACGAATGTGTGCCGCTGACTAACCACGCCACTTACACATTTGCGTACTGCACTCAAGTTCCCCTCACAGCCTCCCTGCTCGACACCGAATTCACAAGATCCGCGTGCAGCCATGGTAACTGTTGCCATGTGTCATTAGAGCGAGTGTTGGGTTGAAATAATCGAAGCCGCATGTCAAACATCGAGGCACACCCGAGATAAGACAATGTGGTCAGACTGGATGGCGTTTCTTTTGCTCCGAGTCCCGGTCTAAAAGGAGATGACTTTCTACACAAATGCGTGCCGTTGGCAGGCCAAAAGGTGATATAAATTGACCTTAGATCGCAAGACGAAATCCGGAGCTGTTCACAGATGCCTAAAAACACACATTGCAGTACACATATTAGACTTTGCTTCTCTATCTATTACTTGACCCAATTTTGTCGCCGAAGGAAGCATTCAGAGTTCAGGGATCGAGTCGATACTTCAACACCATCATTTTCGACGCCGTCATGAGTGGATCGGGACCCCCAGATTCTTCAATTATGGCTAGTAGGTACGATGCCCTCTCTGCCTATCACTTGTTACCTCGTCGTGCAGCCCGAAGCACTGTTACTGACCCACACTCGATAAAGCCCAGTTTCAGATGCAGAGAATTTAAGTGCAATTCGAGTTTCTCAGTGGATGCAGGAGCCCGACCCTCCGATCAACCACTCGCTGTTGGCAATGATGGCCAGGTTGGATTCAATGAGCGGTGAAAAGAAAGATGGTGGCCAGACGGGCTCGGGGGAGGCGGCGTTAAAGATCACCATTTGAGGATCGTGGTCTCAGAAACAGCACAATTGTGCACAGGTGCTAGTCGAAGGTTACATCGCCTCTGAATTAATCGGCATTTGGTCAACTGTCATTCCATCCATGGGGTGTACGACCTGTCATTCCCATCCTAGTATGTTTCAGTTGGCATCGGTATACTTCCAGGTTGGTTGGACTTGGACGTTGCGGGCGAGCCTGTCCATCGGAAGAACGACAGGTTGGGGGCGATGCAGTGGGTCGCGAAGCTGCACAATGTCAATTGGCGCGTTGCAGTTGAATTTGTATTGAAACAAACACATTGCTGTATTATCTTGATAGGACTAATAGGATTGATGCGTATGCATTCCGCTCGCAGACCTGCACTGTCGGTTCCACATGAGCCTCGATTCTTGACGTGGCTCCTGCCCGAGGAAGCGATGTCACGTTGGCAGATAGCCCCAGGCCATCAGGCCGAGCAGAAGGCTTGACCGCCGGCACTTCAGAGCCTTAAATCTAGTAAAGCCGGGCGCCGGTATTTCCTTGGCACTGTTTGCTGCACTGTCTGTTTGCCTGTGGCGTCCAGTCGAAACGATGGATTGGGACGCTATCTGACTTCAAGTTTGACGGATGCATGCATTCAGCGCACTGGCATTCCGATGATAGGCATTTGAGCCGATTTTATGATCCTTTATCGTGCCACAGGGGTCTAGAACGCCGCTGCCAGCTGAGAGGATGTCGGATTTCATGGCGCCGGAACTGTCGCCGGTTCACTATCCCACAGCTCTGTAAGTCTTTCTTTACACCCTAGGACTCGCAACTTATTGTGAACCGCGTCACTGCATTCTCAGCACGTCACAGGCGGAGCTCAAAACTGTCCCGTTCTCCCCGGAGAAAGATCAGACGGCGGAGATCACATCACGGACGAGCTAGCAGAATGGGCCGCACGAAGGGAAGGAGCAACGGTCCCGACCAAAAGCACAACGTCAGGAAGCAACGCAAGGAGAAGCAACAGCAACCAGATTCCGATCGGCCATTCGCATGCCCCTTCGCCAAGAAAGATCCGCACCTCTACCACGATTGTCTGGCATTCAAACTCGTGCGAATCTGCGATGTCCGGCAGCATCTCAAACGAAACCATCCCGCCATTCCCGTTCACTGCCCCAAGTGCGGCCTCAGATTCGGAGGAGCCAGCACCGAAAACTCAGCTTTTGATGACCACATCAGAGCAAGGATCCGTGAAAGCCAGGAGTTTCCACCATATACCGGCATGACACAAGACCAGCAGGCCGAGATTCGGCTTAATGGAGAAGCCCCCGTGCCTGGTACCCCCGCGGAGAGAAAATGGTACAAAATCTGGGACATTCTCTTTCCTGGCCAACCATATCCCGCTTCGCCGTACGAGGTCGAGTTTGTCGAACGCTTCGAGCGTGTTGCTCGATCGTTTGTCAAAAGGGGTGGGATAGAAAGCTTCCTGAAAAAGCGTGAGGTACGGCCTGAGTTCTACGGACTGTTGAGCGATTTCTTAGGCTGCATGGTGGATGATGTGCGGCGACATCCGGCGGAGGAAGAGAGCTCGGGCCGAAGAGACATGGAATTCGCGGGTGGACAGCCAATTCATCAGACCCGAACCTTTGTGATTGGAAACAATCACGAACCATACCTGGACCCTAAAGGCAACCCGCAGACCATCCTTGACATTTCATCCACCAGCTCCTTTACTGCTCCCCTCCCTGTTTCCCCTCAACAACCGTTTCGGGGAGATTTTGACTCATTCGAAGGCTCAGAACTCTTTGATTTTGAAAGATATGATGACAGACAGACGGGTTTGAGCCCAAGCTGATAGAATAGTGTTGATAGGTACACAAGTGAAATAGTACACTCCATGACTTAAAGAATACGCTGCTTAACTCCTCGCCCAAAAGATTTACACCGTGAACTCCTCTCGAACACCATGCCTGATAGATATGCTGCAGACACTATGGTTTATAAATCTGCAACCTCTAAACATAATCCCCACAAGCTTGAGACCACCGCCATCATTGTCTCATTAAATCCCACTCTTCCGCCGCCAGACGATAACACAATTCCATGTCAGCTTGTGCCAAACCGTCCATTCTACCCACGATGAGCCAGTGCCTACTACCGCTGTGAGATTTTGTGAGGCCGCCTCTATGGGTGTTAGCCTGGGGATGCAAAGTATGAGAGATATTGAGCAGGGTGTTTACCTATGTAGACATGGAGAGTCCGCATCAACCACTTCTCACGTTGTCCCCATCCCAATCACCTTCATGAGTTGGGAGGACGCGAGCCTCTCCAGCCCGGGAGCTCATAGAGCCTATCAACTGGCTCGTTTGTCGGAGCCTCAACCGGAACAGTATACGTGTATGCTGGCGATTTATACGAATCATACGCGGTCGAGTCGCTGTGGTTCAGATCTTGATGAACAGGGGCCATGTCACCAGGAGCCCGATCAGAGCGTCGTTTCCTCCCGACCAAGAGCCATGTCGCTACCGCCCCAGCGATCAATCCAAGCCCGCCGATTGACACGCCGACACCCACACCTATAGTTGTGCTGTTGTTGGAGGACGATGGTGGGCTCGGGACTGTCGCTGCTGACTCGGTACTCCCCGCTGAAGCGGGTGTTGAAGTTGACGCTTGGGTTGATGATCCCGGTGGCGCCGTATTAGCAGTGGTTGCGGGCGTGGAGCGAGAAGAGGTCGCGGTGGAGGTCGAGGAGGAGGCAACACGGCCTACTGTTGTCAACGGAGAAGGCTTTGCTAATAGCAAGAATATAGTCAGCAAAACAGGGTTTGGAAGAGAAGATATTTTGAAGAGTGAATAGGTAGGGAGGTAGGAGGGACAGCAACCTACTCAGAAAGTCAATGATGTTGAAGTTAGTAGTGCAGTTTTCGGGCCCTAATCCGCCGCTGATGCAGTAAAACTTCTCTGCCGAGTTAGGACATGCAGCAACGCCGTTGCCTCCAGCCACGAAGTCTCGTTTTGGGTCGACGCAGACATTCGGACAGTTGGAACTCCTCCAGGTTTTGTCGGTACAGCTGCCCCGGACGTATTCAGATGCCCCAGGACTCTTCAACATGTCTCCGGTGGCCTGGCAAAGAAAGAAGGACGACGAGCGGCCGAGGCACACAAAGCCCGTCCCACAACATGTCGATTGAGAAGTCGAGTCGGTGCATGGAGTGTCCTGTGCAACGGAGCCGTCTGGGTAGAAGCAAGCCGCAGATGCGGGCGAGACCAGGAGCGCGATGCGGATGAGGATGAGGAAAGTAAAAATCATCATCTTGCCAGCAAGAGGGGCTCCGAGTAGCCTCGCTCGGGGGAGGAAAATGTTGTGACGGGGGTTCGAAGTTCAGTCGTTGCCCGAATAACTCGACACGGAAACGAGGTGCAAGTCCTCAATATCATCTCCACGGCTTGACCCCCAGCGCGCAGAGCGTTAGGCGCTACGACACTCTTCATGATGTCGCCCAGCGCTAATGTGGCCAATCTGGGAGGCCAAATCTGACACGAGCAAGCGAGGCCCAACACCCGGCTGAAGCACGGGTGCGAAACGAGGCGATAGCAGCGCTAGCGCCGAGCCGTGTGGCTGGGACCTGTTCACCAATAGTAACATCTGGACAAACGCCGCTACAGCTCTTTATGCTGGTTGACCCCCAAAACACCTGCTGCAAACCCAGTGCGAACTCCTTGCTCGCCAACTAATCGCACTGCCGCAAAGCAATCTCATCCGCCCTTTTTCCAAGCTGAAGACGCGACAATATTTGTCACGCGCATTGTGCCACATCTCCCAGCATTCGAGCCCAACAGTCCGGGCAGAATTTCAACGACTCATCATTCGCAGCATCTGAGGTTCTCGCGCATCTGGAGTAATTACCTTATCTACCCCCTCAAGCATCACAGGCGCGACATATCGGCGGTGGCAAGAGCGAAGAACAGCGACGATGACGATGTCGTTCAGTCGTCGCATGACGCAAGAGCGAAGAGCGACGATCACGAGGTTGTTCAATCGTCGCACGACGCGCCTCTGCCTCTTGATCCTTCCTATCATCACTGTCCTCCGGCTTGTTTTCTCAAATTTCGACGGCGCGAGCTTCCTTCTTCCATACAACCGCCAGATATCGCCGCTGTCGCCAAATGAATCTGGCACCAGCAGCGACACAAGTAGCAACACAGACTACGCCGATGACCCAGACTTCCTCTGGAGGAACATCCCCATCCGCTACCCAGTGCACTCTTTTTCACCCCTGCCAAGTGGTAAGGCCCCGCCACTCCCCAAGATCCAGGCAGCATTCCGGAAGGAGTCGTCAGACGAGAAGCAGACCCGACTGCGCAGGCGAGATGCGGTCAAGAAGACCTTTGTGCGATGCTGGGAATCGTACAAGACACATGCGTGGATGAGCGATGAAGTGGCCCCCATCAGCGGCGGTGCCCGAAACCCATTCGGTGGGTGGGCCGCAACCCTGGTCGACAGCCTGGACACCCTCTGGATCATGGGGATGCGGCAGGATTTTGAGCTTGCCGTAGCTGCCGCTACAAACATCAGCTTCGAGACGACGAAGTCAGACGAGATCAACGTGTTCGAGACCAACATTAGGTACCTGGGAGGGTTCCTATCCGCCTACGATCTCAGTAGCGACAAGCGCCTCCTTCGCAAGGCCAAGGAGGTAGGCGATATGTTGTATGCTGCCTTCGACACACCCAACAGGATGCCAATGACTCGATGGCGTCTGCGCGGTGCCGCTGAGGATGAGGATGTAAAGCAAGTGTCTCACGAAAACACCCTCCTTGCCGAAATGGGGTCTTTCACCATGGAATTCACAAGACTGTCGATCGTCACGGGTGATCCGAAGTGGTTTGATGCCGCACAGAGGATTACCGACGTTCTCAGAGAGCAGCAGGATTCCACGGCCATGCCTGGTATGTGGCCTCTCGTGGTCAATGGGAAAACTAAGGCCTTCAACCAACACAATGCTTTCACTCTCGGCGCCATGGCCGACTCCACATATGAGTATCTACCGAAAACATATGCACTCTTAGGCGGCCGCCTGCCCGTCTACAAGACGATGTACCAGAAAGCGATGGCGGCAGCAACGGAGCATAACTTCTACCGGCCCATGATCCCCGACGAACAAGACATCTTGATCTCAGCCATGGTCAATATGCGAAAAACCGAAGGGGAAGCAGCCCGCCCTGAGCTGGACCCACAGGGTCAGCATTTGGTTTGCTTTGTCGGCGGCATGCTGGCCATCGGGGCAAAGCTTTTCGACATCCCGGAACATCTCGAGAAGGCGCAGAAACTTGTTGACGGCTGCATCTGGACGTATCAAGCCCTTCCACTCGGAATCATGCCAGAGACGTTCCACATGATACCATGTCCGTCAACCAAAGGAACGTGCTCATGGAATGAGACGCTTTGGAAGCAGGAGATCCTCCGCAAGCAAGGGACGGGTGGGCAGGATGAAAGCAAGGCCGACGTACTCATTTCGCAAAAACGGCTGCCAAAAGGCTTCACCGACATTGGGGACACGCGATACATCTTGCGGCCAGAGGCCATCGAGAGCGTTTTTGTCCTGTACCGGACAACAGGCCAGAAATATCTCCTCGAGGACGCCTGGGCCATGTTTGAGGCAATAGAGACGAATACGCGAACGGACCTGGCAAGCGCTGCGCTTGTCGATATTACCGTAACAGACGGCTCGCCCCCGCGAAAGAGCGACTCCATGGAGAGTTTCTGGATGGGCGAGACCCTGAAGTACTTCTATTTGATCTTCAGCGAACCTGATTTAGTCAGTCTGGATCAGTACGTGTTCAACACAGAGGCCCACCCGCTCAAAATAATGGCTCCGTAAGCCCCATGAGTCGGGAGAATGGAAGCTGCTTATCCCGTCTGGTATGGAATGGGTGGAGGAAAGGGCGTGCTGTATAAATGCATCGACATGGCAGCGTTTTGGATATCTATGTATGTACCTACTATAGGTGAAAGCACTTTGTTTTTAATGTCATACCCGGCCGACGTTGTGAGAATATTCAGGATATTAAAATTGGATATCTATACGGAGAACAACAACCTACGACCTCGGTGAAAAGTCAGTCACCAGCCTGTCAATCATCCTGTTAAGAGCTACCACTGTCAGTCTCCTCAATCCCCCTAGCCGATCGCAATCAACCCCCTTCGAACCGATGAACGCCTCCGTGATACCCCGCCCCTGTCCCCGCCAAAAGTCTCTGAGTTCCCGCACCTGACGAACAACCTCTACCTCATCTGACAACATAGGTCCCACAGAAGGCCAAGCAACACCAGGGAATACAATAACCCAAATGGCAAACCATTGATCCTCTTTCGAACGACCTGCACCACTCGGCCGCGCCAACTCTGTTAGTTGCTCTGCCGTCACTGAAGTGAGTGCGAGTTCCGCATTAGGGGGAGCCGCGACGCAAGTATCCGCCCGGATGTGTCGATCTCGATCGGCGATAGTGCCAAATATGGAGCTGCATATTGGACAGTTGTATGGCCGTCGGTGGTATGCCCAGATGTGTCTCTTGACATCAACGATCCTCAGGAGGTTGCTCCGAAGACATCGTCGATGGATTGACGGATCGTGAGTGAAGAACGGGCAGGCGAATCCAGAGGGCGAAGGGGATTGTTGGTCCTCTGAGGCTGGTATGTTCTTGAATGTGGAGAGGGCGTTCTCGGCAAGCTCGGCGCCGAGGATGGTGAGCTGGTCAAGAGGGTCTAATCTGGGGGCTTCGCCGCGGGGGTGGGTGAAGATGGACTCGTTGCCGCTTGTGCTTTCGGTGTCGGAATACCGGGACATGTCGGTGGCTACGAGTGTGTGTTACATCAACCACATCTTGGGAATTAACTTGGCCTCTACAGCACTGCAATATGGGTGATAACCTTTTATTACTTTCTTCGTGGGCTGTACCGGCCCGGCCATTCGGCTCGTCATCTCCCACTAGCCGATAAATGTTTCTTATTTACGTATTGCTTTTACCTTCAAATGCGAATCAATGTTCTCTCAATATCCTCTCGGTCTCATCCGGGTATCTGGGTTCAGTGTGTGTTGTGGTTGTGCTGAGCGCCACTTTCGTCGTGGGGCGTCGGAAGTCTACCCCCAATGGATCGATGACCGGGTACTTGGGTCATGCATGCAAGACTCAGCATCGCCGGGCTCTGAGTGGTTCCTGAGATCCCACAACATGGTCTTGCATCGTGCTTCCAGCTGCCAAGCCGAAAAAGACGGGCCGTGGAGTGCTAGCTTGTTGCGCAGAGCCAACCAAAGCAAGGTTGAGGACCCTATCACGGTGATGAGAGTAGAATCCGGAGAAAAAGGAAAAGCTAGCAACTCGGACCAATCGATCGAGGTCACCACCCGCCCGCGACCGCTGTTCTGCTGATCCAGTGACAGGACTTTGGTGTTGACATCGCTCGGGCGGCCTAACCCGACAGAGCCATGCCAGCACTAGTGACGGCGCCAGAGAAAGCGATGGCACGTCCGTGCAGCCAAGAATACCGAGAAAGAAGCAAGCAGTGGGGGCTCCTCCTTTATCAGTCCCCTCGTTTTCTTACGGGTTCAGGCCCTAAGAGAAGCCTGCCCCACGGATCGCCTGGCAGGCGGAATTCGTGAGAAGTCGACCTTCACCGTGACCAGAAAAGGGAGAAGTTTGCTCTTTGCACCTACCCCTCACCACCCCGCATGCACCTGCTGGGAGCTTATAGGGTACCTGTCACCCAGTGCCTGGCCTGTTCGGTTCCTTTGCTATCCCACTCGGCAACCACCAAGCTCACAAATTTCGATCCGGAAAAGAACGCTAGATACGATTTAGAACCTTTTGGGCCATGGGAACTACCATTTCCGATGCCGACGCCCAATCCGAGGCGGCAGCACGGAATGAGCATTATGACGCATTGGCTCGCGACGGCAATCCGCTAGACGAGGGAGAGGAAGAGGGTGAAGATGAGGTAGAAGACGAGGACGAGGATGAGGACGAGGATGAGGACGAAGAAAAGGAAGACACCCACGTAGAGCCATCCACGCCCAGGAAGCCTCGGCCAGCCCCGAAGCGGCGCGCGGATGAAGACGCAGATGATGAAGAAACACCCTCCAAACGCTTGCGATCGACTCCCGTTCGGCCGTTTCCCGAAACACCCATCATGACGCGCATCAAGTCGGAGCCAGGCACCGGTGATGATTCACCACTGGCCCCTGATGGCGCCATTTCCTTTTCGCCAGCATTTCGCGAGGATGCCCGGCGATCTGTGTCCCCTTCGCCCCTTTCGCGTCGCGCCAAGCCCGTACTGCCGGCGTATGTCAAGGCCGAAGAGAACGACAGCAAACCTAGGCAGGACTCGCTGGAAAGTCGAAGGCCCGCGGGACTCTCGGCTACTCAAAACTGGTTTTGGGAGAGACGTGAGGAGAGACTCAAGGCCCAACGCATCGCTGCCGAAAAAAGAAAAGAAGCTCTCGCCGAAATGAGAAGGGCAAGAGAAGCCGAAGCCGAGGAGGTCCACGAGTTTCTGAAGAACTGGAGAGGTCCACGGGTCGACCTCTGGATCGCCAATGCATTCGCATCTTCCTGAGACAGAAAGACAGATTCATCACCCTCGCGCAGATTTGGGCGTTCCCTAAAGACCCGTATGGGGACCCGCCATAGCCTAACTCGGGGCCTGTCTGTCGGTACAAGAACAAGAAGGGATGCACTGATACCGCTTCTGTGTTTGGCATCACAGCAACAGACCAGAATGGCAATGCCGACCAGCCCAACTGCAGGTGTCTTGCCCCGGGGTGCTATTCTTGGGTTACATGGGGCGATCGCTTTGGAGTTTATGAATCAAACGAACTTGCAAGTGCGGTGTGCCGTGCCGCAAGTATGTGACAAAAACTGGGAGGGCCCAGAAGGAGTGCTGGGATGGGACATGTGATTTTTGGATACCTCTGCCAGGGTGATAACTCGCATGTGCAAGGGTCGGTATAAACGACAGGTGTGGATATTTATTCAGGGCATCTCAAGGGGTTGGTTTTTTTCGGTGGCTTTCCGATGTCAGCACAGTTTAGTTTCAAAAGCTGCGTCTAGTTCCTCATTCCGGTAATGACAGTAAAGCATTGAGTGTCAGTTATGCATTCTTGTACCAATCGTGATAGTGACAAGCAGCCAAGAAACACAGCGGAAGTAGGAATCGTGCGAGGCTAGGAATGGTGTTGAAATGCAGCATAGCCGTGACAGGGTGCCCTGCCCAGTACGAAGACTTCCTTTCCCCCAGCAACCTGCGCTAGTCAACCCGGATACCCGCAGTAGGAGCTCGCCCTATCGGCAGCGGCATTTACAACCCGGGTTGAGTGAAGATGCCTGCCAGTCAACGCCACGCTATGCACAGCACCTATGCAAGCAAACCAACTTCCCATGGCAGGAAAAATAGTAAAAAAAGCCCCCCAATAAGACAAGAAGAGAAACATCCTACCAACGTCAACTTTTCATCCATCCGCGCATTTCGGAACACGAACATATCTTGGCGGCTACGTCCTCAACAGCCTAGACTATATCCCTTGTACATGCCAGGAAACTCGAACAGAAGAACGATGTATGCACAGCTCAATTTGGAGAGATTTCTGCCCAATACGCAGTCAGGATGAGACTCGCCGGCTATTACATGTCCCTAGCCGACAATCTGGGCCGTCCCAAAAGCCATGAATACCAAAACAGTGAGGGGTTAGTGGGAATGTTGGGATGCGCACCGCCGTTTCAAAATATAGATGGCAGGGAAGAACCGCACCATTCGATAAACACGGGCGGCCGCATATTAGCATCTTACCGCTGCTTTTTGTGGCTTTTCTTTGGCGTTGGCCTTGATGACAACTCAGTTGAACTTTGCTTCATACTTTCTTCGGAACCCCTACACACCTATTAGATAGTTGCACAATTTTTTCATACTTATGCAAGGTCAGTATCACCAACTGTGTAATGCTAACACAGAGTTGACTTGACGCGGGTCTGTTTGTGGGTAGGAACGTAGGCCTTGGGGGCAGACTCAACCCCTTGGTTTGTACTACCAAGTAGAAAATCTGACAAGGCGGCACTGACATTAGTCGATCCGAATAGATGCAGATATTCACACTTCAGCAGTAACCGATAAAGCGGGTCCCACATTGCCAGACGCAAGTACCCGTGCGGCGTCTGCAGCATGCACTCAGCAAACGAACAGGAGAAAATCGAAAAAGGGGTCCAAGATCAGCGGAAGCAACAGAGAGAGCCCTACTCCCGCCCAGCGCTAATAGCTCAGTCTGCCCTGGTGTCCAACCGAAACTTGAACACAATCTCTCTGATCACCTTCCATCACTTCCAACTTCAAGCTCGTTCCAAGCTCCAGCATCATCCTACCCATATTTAATCACCCCTGCCCTGATACAATGCCACGCAAGACTCGCTCTAAGCCATGCCCTCCCACCACGCCCACGAAGCGACGCACCGGTGATGCCACGGACAGCGAGTACACCTCTCCCTCGAAGCGTCCGAGAGCTAGTTGTGCCCAGCCCCTTCCGAAAACACCGACTTCACGCATCAAGTCTGGGTATGGCACATCCTCAGGCTCCCCTGGTGGCATGGTACTCTCCCCTGAGGTCGCTCGCAGCTCCCAGCGCACGGGCTCTCCCTCCAAGCTGTCACGCCGGGCTCAGCCAGCGACGCCGGCGTACGTCATCGTTGACTCCGACTCGGAGGACGAGCTGTCGAAGGCTCCCGCAACGCTGCAGGGTGTGATGGCTCCCGCAATGTTCCAGGGCGTGAAGGCTCAGCTTGCGAAAATACGGAGCATGAAAGCCCGGCGTGAGAAAGCCACGACCGAGAAAGTCGACAAAAGTGAGGTGGAGGACAGTAGTGAGAGTGACTGTACGGTTCTCCCTACTGTCGAAGATGTCGAGGGCAGCGGCCCGCCAGACGCCTCCGAATCCCGATCCAACGACGATGGCGGCAAAACCCCCACGGTTCCCTACCCGTCATGGATGCACGACTCAGATTTCTCAGAGCCCGAGCCCGCCAACCAAGGTGGTAGTGACCATGGGCCCGTTCGGATAATGAAGACGGCCATGGCAGTCTCCTGTCCAGTTCCATGTTCGGAGTCATTGACGACCAGAGCGAGCCGGTTGAGGAGCTCAATACGCGCGAGGCTAAAGACGACAATGCCCATCCCCTGTGTGATCCCGCATCTCAACCTATCAACGAAGTCGGAGGTGGTCATGCGGTCCTCGCAATTCGTGGTACTCAAAACGGCGATGATGACGACCTATTTGATTCCCCCAAGCCGGGAGACTTGGCCCAGCATGAGCCTCCGAGAACCGAGCAGATCGATGTGCACCAAGCTAAAGGACCCGACGCGGCTCGAGCTGATGCTCTCATGGCGTTCCTACAGAGCACTAGGAGGCGCGAAGCCAGCCCTCCAGCCGCAGCCAACACTCCAGTTCCCGTCAGCCAACCAGCTGTCACCATCGCTAGCCAGCGGCGTCAGCCACCAGACGCATCACAGACGGGTGGCCCGGCCCACAAATACAACCGAGACTTCCAAGAGCGGATCGCCAGAGCAAAGAAGGCATCGCCACAACTCTCCAAAATGATAACCCTCCGCCAAATCTGGGCTCTTCCCAAGGGCCCCGACGGCCTCCGCCCTACCCACGCTTTGGGCCATTCTGCAGCGAGAAAGAATGCTACAGCCGGTCCGTTCTGAGGGACCACCTCGGGAGTGGCAGGCGGGTGCATTACCGTTGCGAAAACAACGACAGCCATTTCGTGACGTGGGCCGATCGCGTAGGCGTGTCGTCGACTAACCCCACCTGTTTCTGCGGATTGCCGACTCGCGAGTGCGAGCTCAGTGGGCAAGCAATTTGGTATTGTTGGGATAAGACGTGTATGTACCGGTTTGAGGAGAAATGGCTCACGAAATGAGAGGTGAGCTGTGGGAGATCCCAAAACGCATCAAGGCCGCAGGGCATGAAGTGGGTGTTGGAATCAGAGATTGGATCGAGAGGATGACTAGCTAACATGGCTTGCTCGCTGTTCTGCTCCCCAAGATTGGTGGCATAGGGGCAAACACGCTGCGCACGTGCGGGGTAACACCGGGGAGGGTGTTCCGGGCTGGAGAGGTAAAGGTCAGAATGGCTCTGCATTTTGAGAAACAATGTGGCTTCCCTTGACTGCCTGCTGCCCTGCTACTCTAGTTCTAAGCTCCCTACTTAGTACCGTTTTCCGTCACTGTGGTACAAAAACCCCGGGCAAAAGCGCTTGGTCGCCGAATCCAGCGCGCGCTACCGACGTCTCACTCACATTGACCCTTGCAGCACTAATAAATGGGTGTCCCCATGACAGTCCTCGTGGGAAAAAGAAAAGAAGATCCCCTGATCTGACGAAAAGAGGGGTGGTGCGATGTGGGAGGACAGGAACTGGCTTGCACTTGCCCCCCTTCTCACGTTATAACCCCAAGTACGCCTACCTTCCAGGTTCGCAATTGTCATCTTGTGATCTCGTTTGCAAACACAACCTACATGGGGGCTCCTACAACCCCGGGGCGCGCCCAAGCAACAACCGCCGGGGCTCCCAATTCCGTGTCTCCCATGCCGCAATCAGCGAAGCGACGCGCAGAGAATGATATATCAATCGAAGACACTTCCAAGCGTCTGCGCCCAACCCTGGTCCTGACTCTCATCGGAACTCCCACCACCTCGCGCATCAAATCAGATGACACCGACCATGGCGCATCACCCTCTGATAGCATCATCTTCTCTCCTGATGCGACTCGTCGAACTCAACGCGATGTGTCTCCCTCGCCCCCCATGCGCCAGGTAGAGCTCAGAGAGCCCGCCCATCTTGAAGTTGATAGCGACCAGGCGGAGAGCGGGGATGATAACACCAGTGAGGGCGACGCCAGTGAGGAGAGCGACTATGAAGACGAGCTCAGCGATGAGGAAGACGACGGCGATCAGTACGATGACGAGGAAGATGAGAATCACGAAGATCATCCAATCCTAGAGGGCCGCCGGGTTGCCGCTGGACCCGCTCGTGAGCTCGCTTGTTACGAAGACTTTCCCTCGCTGCCAGACGACTTTGAAGCACATCCCAGCGACGAGGAGCACGAAGACGAAGAAGAAATTGACTGGCACCAGGTTGATGACGACCAGGAATACCGAAGCCAAGCCGCCTCTTTTCCAGGGATAGGTATTCGGGAAGCGGTGTCCCAGACGCGGTAGACCTGGGGATCACGTCCTATCTCTTCAACCAGCGGTATCAGACGAGCTTGGCGGGGCCGCGGCGTGCCTGCCCCTTCAAGCTTGCTGATGTTTGGGCGCTTCCCAAGGGCCCGGATGGACATCCGACTTACCCAGAATCCGGACTTTGCTGCAGGGAGGGATGCTACAGCCCCTCGACTTTGCGATGCAGTCCGGGACTGGCACGGATGGCAACGATGGACGGGGGCCTTACTACCGTTGCCAGGTCTGTAATAAATGGATGACGTGGGCTGACCGCAAAGGAATCTCCGCGAGTAACTCCCGCTGCTTTTACAACTTAAGAAGTCGAGAGGATAAGAACAAAGACGGTGTGACGGTTTGGCAGTGCTGGGACGGGACGTGCTTGTACCTTGTCGACATAAACTGGGTCCGCAATCGTTATTGATGAAGATTGTTTCCTGCTGTCTCTGGGTTTTGGAATGGTGGGTTTTTGGGTTGTGTTTAGTTGTCCTTGGATTGTCCCCTGGGCGCGAGTGCTCAATGTGAAAAGGAAAAAAACTATTCGTCGAATGTCAATGCTGCTGCTAGTTCCTACCTATTTTGCTTCAAATACTCCAGATTGACTTCGTGGAGCCGCTGTTGAATTCAACGTGGTCACCAGAAACGCAGTAATTGGAAGCCGTTAAGAGTGTTGTATTGGAGAGAAGCTCGCAGAGCAACCGTGAGCACGTAAAGCGCGGACCAACCGCGCTACCGCTGCTTACCTAAACAGTCGGTTGAATTTGACAGCCGCCTCGTGTAGCTGGCTACTTACATGCCGCTTCGACAGGAAATAATGAAGCGAAAGGAAATCGACTGGGTGCTCGTTTTCGAGTCGACAGCGAAATAGATAGCGCTAGTTGGTGTGGGCTGGGGTGTCACCGCATATGCAGCTGAGTGAGGCCTACAATGTTTTCGGCCCCTGATTGGTTGCATGCGCTGAGGTTAGCCACGGCCCGACGAAGGAGTGGACCTCACAGTCGCAGCTACCCTCCGACAAACAGAGTCGTCTCAGCCCAAATTCAACTTTGTTAACATTTTCTTCCTCATCGAACCCATCTTAAAACAACCCATGGGAGCTCAATCTCATTTCCTCCCATACCTGTACCCCTCCTCCCCGTCGCCATGTCATCTCGCAGCACAAACGGAGGCTTTACGCCTCAGCGGATGACGGGCGACAGCTGTCAATCTGTCTATGTGAAGAGAGAAAATACCCAATACAGTGACGATGAGCTGTCACAGGACAACTTTCGGTCCATGACCCCTCAACGGCTACATGGAGGCCGTCTTCAGCGCGAGAATGGCCGCATGGTGGCTGTTCCATGGCAGCCATCCGGCCCAGTCGGCGGACCGGTGGACGAAGTTTACTACCCCGAGCTTTATCTGGGTACGCGTTCCGCATCGGAAACTCCCTCCAAAACGAGCCCCAAGCGGCCCATGGCCAGGGACGTAGGGAGGCAACATCCTGGGCCCGAAACCACCGGCACGCCACCCAAGCGTCTCCGCTCAGTGTTTAAACCTGGCAACCGACTTCCCCCACGAACGCCGACTAGAAGTCGACTAATAGAAGGATCGCAATCACAGCAAGATAGCGTTGATAGTTCGCATACTTTTACACCCAGAAGCCAGGTCTTCTCTCCGGCAGCATCCAGCTTCTCTCCAGGCTCTGCATCCCCTTCGCCGCTCTCCCGTCGGTTCCGTTCCAAGGCTCCGACACCACGATATGTCAATAACAATGTTGACAATGAGAGTTCCGAGGAACAAAGCACTACCCCCGCCCTAAGCGCTAAGAAGCCGGGAAAGCGGCTAGAAGTTATAGCTGGCCCTTCTACCAAACGCCATAGCCCAAGTGACAGCAACGATGTCGGCGGCCGACGTGACATGGAGAGAAAATCCATCCGTTCAACAACCGAGCAGCAGCGGAAGCGGCCCGAATTCCCACCTAGCCCTTCTACTGGACGTCACGTTCCAAGAGCCGGCGACGGTCTTGACAGCCAACGCGACGAGGAAAGCGAACCCCTCCGCCTACGCACCGAACAGCAGTGGAAACAGCCAGCAATCCCACCCGGCCCCCTAACCCAAGGCTACGACCCCGACGCCGAGGAGCCCTACGTCCCCCCCTCACC
>Ga0247770_1000323_pt1 | contig 47065 bp, 34 predicted proteins | sample UWRJL136409B6_FD_179943 | JGI IMG/M metagenome (GOLD analysis project Ga0247770, IMG submission 179943) | Plant litter microbial communities from Arlington Agricultural Research Station in Wisconsin, United States - UWRJ-L136-409B-6 | ecosystem: Environmental > Terrestrial > Plant litter >...
CCCACAAGACGAACAAGTTGTCATCTAACAAGGGATTAAAGTGCGAACTCAATCCATATTGGATTACCTTATTAGAGCCTGAATTCCCCCCATTTCTGGGTTTCTTCAGAACGAAACGCACATTTGCGCGCGAAGTGTAAGATTCTTCTTGCACGATCACCTTGATTCCAACCAGTCGAGCTTTGTATTCCAACATCTCAATTAATCGAGCGTGAGGAATACTGACAAAGTTTTGATTGGTTTGCTTTCCTAAATCAATCTCGGTTTTCCACTGTGCATTCTTACCAATTACTAGCGTCCCAATTTGTTTCGCTACCAAATGGTCAACAATTAGGCGACTTGTGTGATGTAAGTAATTATCAACTTTTTGGTGGCGACAGCGAGTTAAACGCTGAAGGCGGGGTGATATCTTGCGGCTTCCTTTCAACGGAGATTGTAACTGTGCTTTACGTTTGTTGTAGAACTGGTTGATTGATTTCAATGGTCGCCCGTTAATCAACAGAGGGATAAAACCCGGCTGATTTGAAGTTAACGCCACTAAGTTATCCAATCCTAAATCAATACTAGCTACAGAGTTGCCGTTACTAACGGTGGACTCCGGTTCATCATTAATCACCTCAATTACATAGGAATCGCATTTGGGAACCAGTCTAACTTGACAAATTCGAGCGGGATTGACTTGAGTTTTAATTAAAAGCTCCGTACCCGAAAGCTTGATAATTCCTTTTCTCAACTGTGTAGTGCTAATCGCTTGAATCGTGTAGACGAGAATGTTTCGCCCTTTAGCTTTATCTTTGTACTTCGGCAGTTTGGGGCGGCCAGTGAATTTAGAGGAATCGGCTTTGTAAGCTTTGACCGCTTCAAAGAATGATTTCCAATTCTTATCCAATATCATCAAGATTTGTTGGCTAACCTTAGCAGGTAAAGCCTTGTAGGCTTGATGATACTTCATCAAACGGTTCATTTCGTTGTAGTTGATATAGCCCCATCCATAGATAAAACTCTGACGAATGACGTAGTGGGCAGCATTGTAGAGATTTTTGGATTTAAAAGCTAATTCATCAATCAGTGCGAAACGGTGTTCCGTAGATTTAATGATGTGCCTTTCTGTTAGTTGCATCCAGAGTCTCCATTCGGAACGAGCGAAACAATTTCATTTAACTCTCATGACTATATGATACTACTATTGTTTATGGATGCTTACAATCTTAATGAAGTTTTATAATACGTTTTGCTCAGAATCTCGTCTCCGGCTGGGATGAAGCCTGGGTAAGCTGCTGTGCATCTAATTTGACAGTCAATTTTTCTACAATTATTGTGGGACAGGCATCCTGCCCGTCTCTGTATCCAATTTAAGGGCATTGCATGGGATTTGACTTCAATTCATCCCTCTATTATGGAACGCCCCATCTGCCAACGGCTTAGTAAACTAATGGGCGGCCGAATCTGGCTAGAAAGCCTTGGGGCGTGAGGCGGTGAACTCCTCCCAGGCTAGGAAAGGCGGGACAAAGGCGCATTCCGCCTTCCCGGTAGCGCATCCTGCAGCGCAACTTTTTACTTTACCGTTGCCCTTGAATCCCTCTGAACTGCGCTGAATAGAGGTGGCTTCCAACAATCTGTTGGAAGTGCTGTAAGCATTAGACAGCCAGCCTGAGAGAGATATAATTTGATTGTGGCTTTCAATATGGTGGGTTATTGGGAACATTGTGAGTCTTTCTCTGCAAATCCCGTGCTTTTTGTTTAAGGGCATTCGCTTCTTCTTGTTGACCTTTTTGAGAGAGAACATTGCTTAAGCTATAGTAAGCCCTAACATAGTCGGGATTGCTGCGAATAGCTTCTCGATAGTGCTCAATCGCTTCGTCTAATTGCCCTTGGCGCCAGAGAGTATTTCCTAAGTTAGTTTGAGTCTCCCACAGGTCAGGGTTAATTTTAACTGCCTTTTTATATAGTAAAATTGCCTCATCGCTTTTACCCTGAGATTCGAGAATTATTGCCAAAGCATTGTAGGGGGGTGTATAGTTAGGATTCAGACGAATAGCTTCACGATTTGCAGCAATAGCCTCCTGCGCCTTTCCTTGGTTGTTTAAATAAATTCCTAGGTTATAGTAAAGGCGTGCTAAGTTCTCGCGAATAACTGCATCATGGGGATTGAGCCGAACTGCTTCCTTAAATAGGGCGATAGATTCTTGGAGTTGGCCTCGTTCTTCTAAAAGATTTCCTAGACTCTGGTAAGCACCGGGAAATTTAGGATCGAGACGAATCCCCTCTTTATAATAAAAAATAGCTTCCTTAAGTTGACCTTTGTTTTTTAAAGCCAACCCCAAATTGTAGTACGCCACCGCATTTTTAGGATTCAAACGAATAGCTTCTTGGTAGTGAACTATTGCCTCATCTAGCTTACCTTCATTGTGCAAAACAAATCCTAAGTTAACATGAAAGATAGCATCATTAGGATTAAGTGAAAGTAAAAAACGGGCGAGATTGGTATTGTATAGGGAAATACTCACCAATAGTGACGCAAGCAACACACTTAAAGCAACGATTCCTACTCCGACTAAAACAGCGTTGACTCTTTTGTTTTGCTGCAACTGCGCTAGCCACAACCCCCATTTAGCGATTTTTAGATTAGGATTAAAGCAAAGTGCTTGCTTTAATTTAGCTATAGCTTGAGCGCTTTTGATTTGTTGAAAAAAAACGGCTCCTAAGCTATGGTGAGCAAGGGCTAAATTTGGAGCAAATCGAATTGCTTGCCTGAATTTAATACTAGCGAGATCTAGTTGGCGCTGCTGGAGTAAGATAATTCCAATATTAGTGTGAGTTGGCGCTAAATTAGGATCGAGCTGTAGAGCTTTGGTGTAGGCTGCGATCGCCTCGTTGGTTTTTCGTTGGAGATCGAGGATAATTCCCAAATTATTATGGGCGATCGCGAGTGTGGCATCGAGTTGAATGGCTCGGCGACAGGCAGTGAGCGCTTCCTTAAACTGGCGTTGCTCAATAAATACTGAACTTAATTTACAGTAAGCTATCGCATTATTCTCATCAAATCGAATTGCTTGCCGATAAGCTGCGATCGCTTCTTTGGTCAACCCAAGTTGTCCTAGTGCGTTCCCTAAATTCAAATGAGCCTCGACATCGTTAGGATGAAGGCGGATGGTTGCCTGAAGGTGGGAAATTTCAGATTCTAATTGGTCTGGTATTTTGAGGGCTAGTATGGAGTTTGTATGAGTATAAACTAGGTTAGGGTTAAGGCGAATAGCCTCTTGAAGTTTGGTAATAGCTGCTGCGCGATCGCTTTGTTGGCCCAAAACGGAGGCCATGCCAATATGAGGCTGTGCATCGTCAGGATTAATCCGAATTGCTTGTTCATAACAAGTCATTGCTGACTCTAAATTACCTTGTTCGGAGAAAATTATTCCCAAATGATAGTGAGCGTCGGCTCGATTGGGGTCGAGATGAATGGCTTGTTGGTACTGAGCGATCGCCTCTTCTAGCTTGCCACAATCGTAGAGAACAATTCCCAAGTTAATGTAAGCTTCTGCTTCATTGGGATTAAGCTCGACAGCTTTTCGGAACGATGCTTCTAAACTTTTGTGGTCTTTAGGGTCATAGTTGACGCTCATCAGACGATAAAGAAAAGACTATTATTGACTTCCGTATTCTGGCACACGCAAGGCAACAAGAACTTACCCAACTGCAATAGGAATTAGCTGCTACCCCCACTGTAGGGGTAAAGCCGGGATAGGAACTTGTATAGGAGAAGATGTAAAGAGCTGTAACGAAAGATCGACCCCCAGCCAGAAATTTATAAACTAGCAGAACAATTAAAAAGCTTATACAGCAAAGGATAGAGCGTTCCATATTGGTGAATTGGTGATAGTGGGTCCGCCCGCCACCGAGCAACACTCACAAACCATCCAGAGAGTAGTGACCATACTCTGCCGTGATTAACTGAGTGTTGACAGGACACAAGTGCGCGGTCTAGGTGAAAGAATGGCTGCAATTATTACGGGATAAGGGTTTCAAGTCCTTATTTTCGGCTGGTGTCAGCTTGGCTATTTCTCGCCCAGCTAGCGCACAAATCTATTTTGGCAATCGGTATCCAACTAAGTTTCGTTACTGCTTAAAAAATATTTTTAGCGAACACAGAAGCGCGATCGCAACTTCTCCCCCTCTTTCAACCCATCTTCCAGCAGCATCCGCACTCTCGTCCACTTTCTGGCGGCCCGTCAGTTCGTGGCCAGCATCGATCCTGGGGCGGGGGCGATCGATCGCCCGCCCCGGCGCATCGCCTACACAGACTAACCTATAAACGACTCCCACGGCCGATTAGCAAAAGGTCCAATTGCCTCACATAACTTTTAATTTGTTGCGATTCGGCGCCCTCAGTCAATTTGCTTTCATACCGCACGACTTAAACACAGTTTTGTTGTTCCATAAATTCCACAATTTCAACACCTGGTTTAGTAATTATTGATTATTTTTTCAAAAGTTTCAGAATTACTAAAAAAATCATCCTGTTTTTTTTTAGTAATTTTCTCCAAGTTAATAATTTAACATAATCAAGGGGTTTACATAATTTTATCCAAAAAATTTGAGTATACGATTTTTTTAATTAATTAATAAATTAAGTTAAAATTTAATTCTATCTATGCTACTATACCTGAATAGCTAGTAAAATAACCAAAATAACAGTAGCTTAAAGCTCAAAGTTACTTCGACAAATCTTAGTTGATTACAACTACAGGCATGAGTCTGAATGTGATTCGCCATTAACTATTCGGCGAGTCAATTTTTTAGATGACAAAGCCATTTTATCCCGCGATGCTTCTATGCCACGGGCAGCAGCACGAGAGGCTGACCCTGATACATCTTACAAACCGCCTGATCGGCGAGTTGAATGCAAGACACTCGATCGAACATTCATGCCTTTGGCAACGAGTGCGCTCCTTGAAGTGCAAACAGAAGCTACGTCAGTAAAAACTGGGATGGCAGGACTGGGAACCCTGGAAATGCCGATGGCGTACCGCCCGGCAAGCTACGAAAAATCCGAGTTCCTGGTACAGCTTTACAGCGCTTTCCAAGAACTGACAAACCCCAAAGTTTGCTACGTCGTTGATGGCGACAACATGAACTCAGACCCTTACACTGGTCTATTTATTACTGGTGAATCCAGCGACGGCGAAACAATTATTGCTCAAGCTTTGCTGATTCAAAGTTGATGCCAATTGCTGTTTAATAAAACCCTTTATTGAGCAGCAAAATTCAAACAAGCGACTATCTAAAAAAAATGATTTTTATTACTTATTCCACTCTCAATCAAATTGTGCGAGCCTCGGAACTTCCTGCCACTATTTTAAAAGTGGCAGTTTTAAAGTCCAATAGCAACACAGATTCTCGGTTTAAAATCAACGGTGAAGTTGTGGGAGTTGACACTAATGCAACAATTGTAATTGTTAAGGGAGTCAACACGTGTCAATATCAATTAACTCTACAGATTTCTGTGCCTGGAACTTATTCTGTCAGGCAGTTTAGTAACAGCAACTGTTACAAGCCGACCAACGAACTCGTTTATTCGGTTCACGTTAAATGGAAAAATCATTAAGGAAGATAAACAAAGTCCTCTTAATGTAACGAGCTCGGAATCTGGTCAATTAAAAGCAGAGCTTATAAAAGCAGACATCGTATGGGCGGCTAATGCCTTAAATGTTATTTTTACGCCACCGACTCCGACTCCGACAACAGAACCCATACCTGGAATCCCAGACCCTGCAGAACCTCGAGGAGAAAGAGGAGATAAGGGTGAGCCGGGAGAAAAAGGAAATGAGGGCGATCAAGGAAATCCCAGTGCTGTAGGGCTTACGGGCGATCGAGGTTTACTAAATCGTAACCTGAATTATCTAGTTCGGGATTGTATGCGATCGTCCCCTTTGCTACCCATTTTTTGAATGATGTAATTCTAAATAGCGAATTTCTGCATCAGATTCAATATCTGTTTTGAGTGTCCCAGCAATTCCATCAACACCAAAGTGCCATTGTTGTAACAGCTTCAGCAAATCCCACCAGCCCTGCAGCGCTCAGGCATAGAATGCCAGTCCGCCAGTCCGCCACAACCCCTGATACTTCCTATCCCCCGGCGGGAAAAACATCAGACCAAAGGGAACATTCAGGGAAAAAGTAGGGATTCTCGCGATCGACTAACGATAACTTTCGATGTCGGCGGATTGCGCGATCGACTTAATGCTCAAGCCAGTGCTGTTGCTAAGCAGTTGCGTAGTTTGCATGAGTTCGGTGTTAAAGAAACGCTAGCCCGATTCTCGTAGGCACCATCCCCATCCGTGAACAAAGCGCAAGCAAGCAGAACAAGAAAGAGAACAACTGTTAGAACGCTCGCGCCTTGCACGATCCGAAGCAGAAGCCGCTAACGGGATTAAAGACGAATTTTTAGCGGTGCTCTGGCATGAGTTGCGCCGGTTTGCTTAAACACTGAATGGCTGAGGTTTTGGGCATACTATATATTAGGACTTACGCACCAAAAGCCTAAAACCTCGCTCACCCTGGCGCCCCCCCCTTTTTAAGGGGGGAACAGTCAAAGTCCCTTTTTTAGGGGGCGCCGGGGGATCTCTGCGTAAGTCCTGTATATCTTGATTCCCTAACAATAGCTGGCATAATAGGTAAATAGGCAGGACGAACCGCAATGAATGTAGAACGTACAAACTCCTTGAATCATCGAGAAGAGCTTACTGTAAATTTTCCTCAAGAGCTATGTACGGACTGCCAAGCACTCGAAGCACGATTTGCGGTGATCGTAGATCACATGGCTGAGGCTTTTATTTCTATTAATTCAGAGTGGCGCTGCACCTATGTCAACCATAAAGCAGAGCAGCTTTTAAACAGTCCGAGGCAACACCTAATTGGCAAAACGATATGGACAGTATTTGCTGTCGATCTTACCTCGGAGCTATATCAGCATTTTCATCGAGCGATCGTAACGCAAACTGCGATCGAGTTTGAAGAACACTACCCCTCACTCAACAAGTGGTTGAGAAGTCGCCTCATCAAGAGTGAAGATGGCTTACTTATTTACTTCCAAGACACGACTGAAACATCTCAAGTCGATCGACAATTGAAAGCCGAAATCGCCAAGTGCCAGCAGGTGGAAGCCACTCTTCAGAAAAAACAGGACTTTTTGAAGGCAATTCTAAACAACGTTCAAGCTGGCATTGTAGCTTGCGATGCCGAGGGCATATTGACGGTATTTAACCAAGCAGCTAAAGATTTTCATGGAGTACCTCAGCAGCCAGTTCCACCGGAGCAATGGGCCCAGTATTATAACTTGTATTTGCCCGACGGCAAAACACCCATGAATACAGAGGATATTCCCCTGTTTCAGGCATTGCAAGGACAGAACGTTCGTAATGTGGAAATGATGATTGTTCCGCAGCAGGGAACTGCGCGAATACTGTTAGCAAATGGACAGGCAATTATTGCCGCAAACGGCAAAAAACAGGGTGCAGTTGTCGTGATGCACGACATTACACAACGCAAGCAGGCAGAAACAGCTCTGCGTGAGGGTGAAGCGCGATTATCCAGTATCTTCCAAACTATTCCTGATGGCATCACTATTCTAGATTCTACCGGACAGATTAGAACGGCAAATAGGGCAGCAGAGAGGATTTTAAGATTGACTCGCAGCGACATTGTGGAGCGAGGCTATAACGATCCATCCTGGTTCATTACAACCGTGGAGGGTCATCCTTTCCCAGAAGAGGAACTGCCGTTTGCGAGGGTGATGCAAACAGGTGAGCCTGTTTATGGTATTGAACATGGCATTAGCCATGCCGATGGAACTCGCAGGATTCTCTCGATCAATGCTTCCCCTTTGTTTGACGCAGAGGGACAAATTATCAATATCATTGCTGCTTTCAGCGACATTACTGAACGCAAGCAAACCGAAGACGAACGAGTACAGCTTGTTCAAGAACAGGCAGCCCGTGCTTTAGCAGAGAAGTCTCAACAAAAATCAGCATTTTTAGCCCAAGTGAGTGCTGTCCTTTCCTCTTCACTAGAGTATGAACAAACTCTCCAAAGCGTTGCAAAGCTGGCAGTTCCTTATTTTGCAGATTGGTGTAGTGTTGATCTGCTGAATGACGATCGCACAATCGATCGGGTTGCAGTGGCTCATTCTGATCCCGAAAAAGTGAAGTTTGGCTGGGAGTTGGCTCAACGCTTTCCCAGACATCTCGATGATGGCTATGGCATTGCTAAAGTCATACAAACAGGACAGGTTGAAATTGCGATTGAGATTACAGATGAACAGTTAGCTGCCACAGTGTCAAATGCTGAATACCTGGAAATCTTACGTGGAATTGGGTTAAAGTCCTGCATCATTGCGCCGCTACAGGCACGCGGGCGTGTGTTGGGTAGCATTACCTTTGTGTTTACTGAATCCGATCGCCACTATCGCCTGGAAGACATTCCCTTGGCTGAAGATTTGGCTCAGCGAGCAGCGATCGCCATTGATAACGCTCGTCTCTATAATGAAACACAACAAGCGAAATTAGCCGCCGAACTCGCTGCTAACCGGACGGCTCGACTGCTGGCGGTGATGACAGCTTTGTCTGAATCGCTAACCTCGGCTCAAGTGGCTCAGGTCATTATTGAACAGGCAATGTCCGCACTGGGAGCAAGTTGTGGTTTGGTTGCGGTATTAAACCAGGAGGCAAGCGAACTGGAGATTATTCAAGCGATCGGGTACGAGCACGTAGGAGAATTTCAGCGCAGTTTTTCGATTCATGCACCCTATCCTCTCGCAGAAGCCGTGCGAAGCGGGCAACCTGTTTGGCTAGAAACTATGGAAAACCGAATTGCCCGTTATCCTGATTTAGCTGAAGCTTATGCCAAGGTTGGTTCAAAAGCCTGGATTTCAGTGCCATTACTGATTGAAGGACAAGCCGTTGGTGGGCTATCCCTTAGTTTTTCGACCGTTCCCCGACTTTCCGAGAGCGATCGCGGTTTCGTTTTGGCACTGGCACAGCAGTCGGCGCAGTCGATCGACCGAGCACGGCTCTACGAGTCAGAACGGCAAGCACGGGCACAATCCGAAGCAGCTAACCGAATTAAAGATGAGTTCTTAGCTGTCTTGTCGCACGAATTGCGAACTCCGTTGAATCCTATTCTGGGTTGGACTCGGCTGCTGCGAAGGGGAACCCTAGATTCTGGCAAGACGGCGGTAGCCCTCGAAACAATTGAACGCAACGCCGAGTTGCAAGTTCAACTGATTGAGGATTTGCTGGATATTTCTCGCATTCTGCAAGGCAAGCTGAGTTTCAACTCTACTCCTATTAATTTGAAAACAACTCTTAAAGCTGCGATCGAAACAGTTAGTTTAGCCGCCGAAGCGAAAAACATTCAAATTGAAACTCAGCTAGAACCCTATGTGGGCGATGTGTTAGGAGATGCTACCCGATTGCAACAGGTTGTCTGGAATTTGCTCACCAATGCCCTTAAGTTCACCCCAACTGGAGGTCGAGTTGAAGTTGAGCTAAAAACGATTGATTCCTCTGCTCAAATTCAAGTCAGGGATACAGGGAAAGGGATTAAGCCAGAATTTATTCCCTATGTCTTTGACACATTTCGCCAAGCCGATAGCAGTATTACGAGAAGCTTTGGTGGGTTAGGGCTGGGGTTAGCGATCGTGCGTCACATCGTTGAGCTACATGGTGGAACTGTCAAAGCCGAAAGTTTTGGAGAAGGACAGGGAGCAACATTTACTGTCACACTTCCCTTATTAGCCAGGAGCAATGATGCAAACAGCGAGCAGAAGGACAATCTATCACTCAATGCTCACACTTCACCCTTGGCTAGATTATGTATCCTGGCCGTCGATGACGAAGTAGACAATTTAGAGTTAGTTCAATGTATTTTGGAGCAAGCGGGAGCCACCGTGATCTCTGTATCTTCAGCAACGGATGCGCTACAACAACTCACTAAATTTAAGCCAGATATTTTGATTGCTGATATTGGAATGCCACAAATTGATGGCTATAAGTTGGTTCATCAAGTCAGACAACTACCGACAGAGGAGGGAGGACAGATTCCCGCGATCGCCCTGACAGCCTATGCAGGTAAGACAAATCAACAGCAAGCACTAGCAGCGGGATTTCAAAGGCATCTTCCCAAGCCTGTCGATCCTGAAACGTTAGTGGAGACAATTGAGAAATTGCTTCATCCAATAGAGTAAGGCCGAGTATTAGACATCTGCGGCAATTAATATTCAGCTACCTCGGTACAAGGATTTCAAGCTGATTATTGGATATGTCTTTTGAGTATAGTCTGGGAAAATGTCACGAATTGAAGCGATCGACAGACGCATAGCTCAGTTGGTTAGAGCACTACGTTGACATGGTAGGGGTCACTTGTTCGAGTCGAGTTGTGTCAATCAAAAGGAACTAGAGTTTACGAGTCGGGTTTCGTCGCAGCGGTTTATGGTATGGTGGGATTTTAAATGGCGAGCGCTCGATCAGCTAGAGTTTGATAGGTCAAGGGCGATCGTATCCCTAAAGTCTGGCGAGCCTGTGATTCGGGTTTGGTGCGATCGGATAGATCAGCGTGTGGCAAACAGGTTAGCAGGGTAGAGCAAGATTGCTATAAGCCATTGTGAGAACTGTCTTAAATTATAGCTTGATCGCAGCCAGCAGAAATGAAGGAAGAATATGAGTGGAAAACTCGAAAACAGAGGATTAACACCAAGCTTAGGTCGCTCAATCCCAAGTGGGAGATTATCAAATATCGAGAGGGACTTGATAGTATAGTATATTTTATAAGAGCGGGTTAATGTTCGTAGTTGTGCACAGGAGCGACAGTGACTAGCCTATCTATATTGGACATTGAAGATCTAGCCGAAGGCTGTGATATTGAAGCAAAGAAGGCAGCAGGTCGTGATGGACAGGGCGAACTGCCCAAAAGCTTCTTTGAATCTTACGCTGCTATGGCTAACACTTACGGCGGTGTAATATTTTTGGGAATTGATGAAAAGCCAAAAGGTAAATTTGTCGCTACAGGTATTGGCGATCCGCCTCACGTTCTCAAAGCACTCTGGGATGGGTTGAACAATCCCCAGCAGATCAGCGTTAATTTGCTGAATGATCGGATGGTAGATCTTATTGAAGTACAAAGTAAGCAAGTTATTCGCATACAAGTACCAAGAGCATCCCGAGCGCAACGCCCAGTATACAAAGGGCAGAATCCTTTAAAAGGTACTTATCGGCGAAACTACGAGGGAGACTACCTGTGCGATGAAGAAACAGTCAAAAGAATGATGGCAGAGCAGGTTGAGGATGTAAGAGATAGCCGATTATTAGAAAAATATGGTTTCGATGACTTAGATGAAAATACTCTAAAAGTTTATCGAAATCAGCTTAAGGCGACCAAGCCTACTCATCCTTGGCTCGATTATGACGATCAAGAATTTCTGCGATCTCTAGGTGGTTGGAGGCGCGATCGCCAAACTGGAGATGAAGGACTGACACTAGCTGGCTTGTTGATGTTTGGCAAACTCCCGTCAATTCTTGAGGCTGTACCTAACTATGTAGTGGATTATCAAGAGCGTCCAGAACCCAGAACTGAAGCCAGATGGGTAGATCGTGTTACTACTGATGGAACATGGTCAGGCAACCTTTATGACTTTTACCGAAAAGTAATTCAAAAGCTATTTTCCGATCTGAAAGTACCATTCAAACTCAAAGGTGCAGAACGAGTAGACGAAACACCAGTACATGAAGCCTTACGCGAAGCATTAGTTAATACACTAATTCACGCAGATTACACTGGGCGAGTACCGATTTTGATCGTTAAGCGGCCCGATATATTCTTATTTCGCAACCCTGGCACAATGCGATTGCCATTGGAAGATGCCTTGCGTGGTGGTACAAGTGACTGTCGTAATCGCAACTTGCAAAAAATGTTTCAGCTTGTTGGTCTTGGTGAACAAGCCGGTTCCGGTATTCCAAAAATTTACCGCAACTGGAAACAGCAACACTGGCGATTGCCTCAGTTACTAGATACAGTGGAACCAGAGCAAACTTTATTGGCAATGCTTATGGTCAACCTCCTACCAGAGGAAACTCTAACAGAACTAGATGAGCGTTTTGGATCATCATTTCGAGAGTTATCAAATGAGCAACGACTGGCCTTAGCTACAGTAGCCATTGAGGGCAAAGTGACGCACACTAGGCTCAAGTGTATGACTACAACTCATCCACACGATTTAACAAAAGCATTATGTGCGCTTGTAAAAGATGGCTTCTTGGAGTCGGACGGCGCTAGTCGCGGAACCTTTTACTTTTTTCCAGGTGAACCTCCTGATATAGAGGCTGACATTGTTAGTCAAGCTTATGGGTTAACTAAGAAAAAAGTTCAGGAAGATGTATTGTCAGGGTTTCATTCAGAGCAAGCTAGCTCCGATCATTTGCAGGCTAGCTCCGATCATTTGCAGGCTAGCTCCGATCATTTGCAGGTTAGCTCCGATCATTTGCAGGTTAGCTCCGATCATTTGCAGGTTAGCTCCGATCATTTGCAGGTTAGCTCCGATCATTTCGAGTCGCTCAAAGTAATTGCTGCTCCTGTTAGAGAGAAGGGCAAAGTGCCCAACGAGGTCATGGAGCAAACAATTCTACAGCTTTGTGAGGACAGGTTTTTAACCACTAGAGAACTTGGAGAATTGCTAGATAACACTCCTAACTATCTGCGTTCTAGATTTCTTAGCAAGATGGTAAAGGCAGGTCAACTGGAGTTGCGATATCCAGACAAACCTACTCACGAAGCTCAAGCATATGGCACACAAAAATCAGCTTTAAGCGACTTTGTTAGCAATCAAAAACATTCTGATATTTCACCATCTCCCCAATAGGAAATCTCAAAATTTTACGGTAATCCAACCTACCGCTCATAACCGTGTTTTTTTCCCCATTGTATCCACGCTTGAGCTCTTTGCGACCTTCGAGCACGCTCTTCAGGTTTTACGAGATTATCACCAGTAATTGCCCTCAACGCCCAAAACCAACTATCGGGTTTTTGTTCAAGATCGCGAAAAATCAACGGTGCAACAGGCTGTCCCATGCCAATAATTCTCTGATAAGCGGGGTCATTGACTTCTGCATAAGCAATGACAGCATCCTTGTCTCGGCACGCCCTTCTTCTGTGAGGCTTAAACTCTGCGACCAGTTCTACCTTACTTTTAATGGGGTATTTATAAGCAGTGATGTAGTCAGCTAGTTTCGTGTCAAGGCATAGCTACTCCATACAAAATCTATACTACTTTAGTTGCGTCCGCGATCGTCTTAGCCATAAAACCATAATGTTTTTGAGAATAGACCATTTGTAGAAAAACTTTACACTGACACCATCGGTCTACCCACAACGCCGGCACCTTAAACTTTGCCCCACAGTTGGGAAATTCCGATCGCAATCGCAACTAATATCGATCGCCCCCCTGCATCCCCAAATCATCTCAAATCCGATCGCCCACCAGTCCACCAGCCCCTTTCGGGACACGGCACTGAACCGTGTCCTCACCCGCAAGACTTGAGACGCCAAAGGGAAAAACCCCCTGATAACTTACCTGCGACAGCCTTGGGCGATCGCCCTTAACACCGCTAGCCGCACTTCTGGATGAGATTTCTCAAGCCCGTTAGCCCGAAAAATCCAGTGTCCGCCGCCCGCGTGCTCGATCGCAATCTTCTGACCGTCAGGCAAAACTATTTGCCACCAATTCAACACAGTGGCTTTAATAAGGTGGCACTGAATTTCGTTCAGTTGAACCTCCATTAATTTCAGTTGGCGCATGATTGGATTTTGAGCTGATGACTTCATGATTTTTCTGATTAAATGAATTCGACTGTTTCTCGGCTTTTATTTCTGTTTGCCGATTTTTCAACTTAACTGCACCTTCCGAACCTTTCGCCTTAACTTCCCCTTTCAAAGTTTTAGCTTTAACTTCTGTTTTACCACCTTTCGGCTCAACTTTCAATCCAAAACCTTTAGACTTAACTTTGCCTGGGGCAGAAGTTGAAGCCTGTCCCGTTGCCGGCTTCTTAAACTCCGCGTCTAATTGGTCTAAAATCTCCTCTTGTTCGGGAGTATGTTCCGCTGGCTGCTCTAAGTTTCTGGGATTGTATTCGTCAACCAACCTTGCCAAAAATTCCGAAATTGACAGTCCGGCTGCGGCTGCTTTTTTCGTTAAGAGGGCGTAAGTGTCGGTTTTAATCCGAATTTGTTTGAGCCGGAGGTTGGGATTGTTGTCAACTGTTTCGGCAATAGTTACTGCGGTAATCCTTTCTTTGGGTATGACATCCACCACTTCTTGCCACTTTTCCTGTAAAGGACTGTCGCCGTATTGGTCGGTGATTGCGTGTTTGAACAAAGGGACAACTTGAGCAACGCAGCTCGGCAAAATCTCAAATCCTGCTTTAATTAAGCGCAGGCAAATGCTTGCAGATTTGATGATTTGTGTGCAGTAAAAATACTGCCTGCCTAATGCTTGTTCGCAGTAACTTTTAAAGGTTTTGAACTTGTTTTTGTACAATCGCAGTTTTCGGATGGCGTCCAGCATGATTCCTTGACGCACGTAGTCTAGGAATCCCCTTTTAATTTCGCCTGTCAGGAAGTCTAAATCGTGAAAGGGAGATTGGTTCTGGATTTCTTCTTCAAAGTCTAGCAGCGGGCCTGCAAAGTGAAAGTTGGAGGCGACATCGCCTAGGTAGATGTTGTCAATGGATGTGGGCATGATCTGGAATGGTTCGAGAAATGGCACGATACCACGGAAGTTGTGCGATCGCAAAGTTGAAGTTTTGGTCTAGATCTTTGATACAATTTTGAGTTGGGCACTCCTGTGAGGTCGATCGACCTTTTACATAGCACCACCTCCTCGGCGTTGAGAAAAAAGGGGCTTGAGGTATGCGCCCAACCCCCAAAAATACGCTTGGGTATGCAAGCACAATTGATAGACACTAAAAATAAGGCGGTTCTTCAAACCTGCATTTTGACCTTGGAGGCTCGTTGAGCGGCCTTTGTTTTGCCTATCTACTAGCAGTTTAGTGCCAGATACCAAATTTGTCAAGCACTATTCTGCTAGCAACTAACTGCTACAATTGATGGAAGCTAAAGATCAAGAAACCATAACCTTGAAAAACCTTAGAGAAAGTGCAAATTTGACCCAACCTGAACTTAGTCGTCGAATGGGGGTAGGAATTCGCATTATTGGCGATTGGGAACGAGGAGAATCAATTCCTCGCTTCGATCGGGCTATTGCTCTGGCGCGCGAGCTAGGGGTACCACTAAAAACACTTGCTAGATGTATGGGACTAGACGTAGCCCAAATTCCCGATGACCTACCAACATGAAGTTTACGTCTTATCCAAGTCTTTGTCAAGACGTTTACATCATGAATATTTCGTCCCATGACAGAAGAAGATTTACAAGAAAAGGAGAAGTCTCCATTGAGACTACTCAGAGAACAAGCTGGACTAACACGCCCTCAAGTCAAAGAAAAAATCGGAATTTCCGAGCGAAGACAAGCTGACTGGGAATTAGGCAAGGCTCTACCTAATGCTGAAAACATACTTGCTATGGCTAGCCTGTACCAGGTTTCTCTAAAAACTATGTTTGAGGTTTTAGGATTAGACGTAACCAAAATTCCCGATGACTTACCAAGTCGATCGCCCTCATCGAACGACAACTAACCCGCAGGGGTTCGGAAAAGTCTAGGGAAAAGGGCTTGAGTCATGCGCCCAAGCCCGGAAAATACTAAGGCTATGCAGGCATAATGGGTAGAAACTACAAATAAGGCAGCTCGCTAAACCAAAGCGTTTCCACCGTCCGGCTAAAGGAGCCGCCTTTGTGTTGTCTCTATCTTTAACAAGGATACTTGTAAACAATTTGGTTGTCAACAAGTTTGCTTGTAAATTTCCTATGATATGCCCCGAAAGAAACAAACTCAAGATTCCAAAGATATACCAGCACTGCAAATCTTGCGGGAAGCTGCTGGTTTATCGCAATCGGCTTTAGCAAAGCAAATTCCCGACAAAACGGGCGCAAAAACCCTAAGCCAACAAGCAATCAGTAACTGGGAACGAGGACTAGACCAACCAGAACTGACCATTGCTCAAATGAAAGCCCTTTGCAAAGCTTTGGGAAAAACGCTTAACGATTTGCCTAACGACTTAGGCCCACCAACTCCCGGCTGACAACTAAAAAGTCAAAAAGCCCGATCGACCTTTCATCCCTCAATCCGTAATTTTCGCTCTCAGAGCCTTAATCTGCCCTCGCTTGGTTTTGCTGTCGAGACGCTTGCGCTGGGAACTACGAGTCGCTTTGCTGGGTTTGCGCCTTTTCGGTATGACGATCGCACTTTTAATCAGTTCTTGCAGCCGTCTCAAAGCCTCCTCCCGGTTTTGTTCCTGGCTGCGGTGTTCCTGCGCTTTGATGACAATCACACCTTCGGATGTGATGCGCTGGTCGTTGATTTGCAACAAACGCTGCTTGTAGCGATCGGGCAATGAGGAAGCTGGGATATCAAAGCGTAAGTGAATAGCACTCGCCACCTTATTTACATTTTGCCCCCCCGCGCCTTGAGAGCGAATCGCACTAATCTCGATTTCGCGATCGTCTATGAACACAGAGTTAGAAATTTGTAGCATGATTCATCAGTGATATCAAATCCGTTAGCATCGGAATAGTAAATTCGAGTTCACTGTTGACGGTTGACTGTTGACGCCGTGAACAGTGAACAGTCAACCGTCAACCGTCAACATCATTCCGGTGTAACCGGAAATGATATGAGATTAATGATACAGGTCGATCTCGCTTGTCTGCGGAGGCGGACGAAAGTTTGACTCTATGCAGCGATTTCAAGATCCGAATGATGCACTTAGTTTAGTATATAAGTTATTTACAATTCTTAGCTAGCAGGATAAATTCGATTAGTTTTTTTCTATCCCATAACTCTACCTCGTTAGATTCAGCAAGGTTGTAAGCGTTTTCTGTAAATCGGTTGTTGGTGATTACTATGCCTTTATTTCCGTTGTAATGTCTGACGGCTCCTGCTACTTCTTGAACTGCTTTAATCCCAACTGGATTTTTGCTTCTTTTCGCTTGAACGACGGTTTTTGAGCCATCCTTGTATAAAATTAAATCCGCCCCATAATCTTGACTATCTTGAGTTAAAGTAACACGATAACCAAAGTTTCTAAAATGGACAGCTAGAAAATTTTCAAACTCTTTTCCCGTCATTTCATCCACTTCCCGAATACCACTGTCTAATAAACGCTTTTTTTGCTCTTCTTCTTTCAATGTATCCAATACCGCTACCGCAATTTCACCGAAAACGGCAGCGGCTCTTACTATAAAAGGTTTCATAAAATTACATTTATTTGAAATGAGTAGTTATGATTGTAGCAGATTTGCTCAGTATAGTTATTTACCAAGACCTCAAGCACATGGCGAGCTTAATTACTGAGAAATTAAACGTAAAATCCTCTTCTTTTAGAGTCCCGACTTCTTTAATAAGCCAGGGCTCTGGGTATTCAGTAGAAAAATTACCAGCAACTGATCTCTAAAATAACTACTTTTTCTATCAATAGAGGGTCGCGCCACTGCGGTCAGAAATAGTAAGCATATAGAAGACACGTTATCAAAATACATGACAGACACAAAGCTGAGCATTGTCATTACAGCGGCAGATACTGAACTCGGACAAGAAACCGTCCGGCAGTTTGTAGCGCAGGGACACAAAGTAACTGGATTGACGCAGGACAAAAATGGTGCAGCAACCGTGCGTTCCCACGGCGGAATCGCGGTAGAAACTGACCCATCGAATGCTGTTGCACTCAGGGATGCGATTCTCGCCGCCAATGCAGATGTCGTGGTGAACCTGACCCCGCAACTGGCAAATACGCTGCTAAGCGATGGGCAAGATTGGAAAGGATTTTATAAAATTCTTTCGGCAACGACGGGTGCACTGCTGGCAGCGCTAAAAGACACAGATATCAAGTTGCTAATTCACACCAGCTACACTTTTCTCTATGGCAATACGAGGAATGCGACAGAAAGCACACCGCTGAGTATACCTGGTGATGACCCAATTTTCAAAATGGCGATCGCCACCGAAAACCGGGTCACAAATAGTCAGATTCCGGCTTGTGTATTGCGGCTGGGATACCTGTACGGGCCTCAATCGAAAAACCTCAAACTGTATATACAATCATTCAAACTAGGTCGTCCCTATTTTGCCGGGCCTGACAGCAATCTGGGAAACTGGCTGCACTTTGAGGATGCCGCGATGGCCTTGGTACAGGTGGCCCAACAGCAACCCAAAGGTGCAATTTTTAATGTTGTTGATGGTGTGCCGGTGTCTTTTGCTGATTTTATCGATCGATTTGCCTTGACGCTGGGTAGAAAACCCCCCGGGCGCATCCCAATGTGGCTAACACCTGTGGCACTCGCATTAGTTGTCACCCCTCAACAAGTGGATTTGTTAAACCTTTCTACTACCGTTGGGGGCGACTCATTCCGCAAGCAGTTTGGGTGGACTCCACGCTATCCCAGCTACCGAGAAGGGTTGCAGCAAACCGTGGAAACGTGGGGATCGAGTGCTGGTTGAATTGTTTTGATTCCAAGCAATGTTGGCGCTGAACTTGAATAATACTTGGACTTGGGCTGTTTGTGTGTACTCAAGTTCAAGTATTGTTCAAACAGTCAGGCGATCGCCCGATCGCTCTTTAACGACGAATATATTAAAAGCTATCTCGAAAACAAACGTCAAGGGATTTTAGATTAGAAAACTGCAACAAAACTTTAATCACACTCAAACCTGAGTTTTAGCAAAATTACTGCGATTCATACAGTGACAATTGCCAAGGCTGTAGCCTAAGATAGGCTTAAATTATCAGTATTATCTTAAGGCAAGGGTGAAAAATGGCAGATATCAACGGCACGATGATGCAATATTTCCACTGGTACATGGACGATCGAGGAACCCTGTGGGATGAGGTGAAAAACAAAGCGAAAGAATTGGCGGATGCGGGTTTTACGGCACTGTGGCTGCCGCCTGCTTACAAAGGGCTTGCGGGGCAAAGCGACGTTGGATATGGGGTTTATGACTTATTTGATTTGGGAGAATTCGACCAAAAAGGTTCACTACGGACTAAATATGGTACTAAGCAACAATATGTGGATGCGATCGCAGCCCTGCACAAATCTGGGATCCAAATCTATGCCGATGTAGTTATCAACCACAAAATGGGTGCAGATACAGCAGAGATATTTAAGGCAACTCCTTTTCCTCAAAACAATCGGCTAAACCCCAAAGGTGGGTTGCAAGAAATCAAAAGCTACACCAATTTTAACTTTCCCGGACGCCAAGGTAAATATTCCCAATTTGAATGGCATTGGTGGCATTTTGACGCAGTAGACTACAACGAGTACAATAAAGACGATCGCGGTACAGTCTATTTAATAGAAGGGAGAATTTTTGATGACTATGTTGGCCTAGAATATGGCAATTTTGCCTATTTAATGGGGTGCGATGTGGATTTCCAGGATCGATGGGTACGAGATGAAATTACACGCTGGGGTAAGTGGTATCTCGACACAACAGGTGCCGACGGTTTCCGTTTAGATGCCATCAAACACATATCGTCTTGGTTTTTTCCGCAATGGTTGGATGAATTGGAACGATATGTCGGCAAAGATTTGTTTGTTGTCGGTGAGTATTGGGCACCAAATATCGATATCCTGCACTGGTATGTCGATTCAGTTAAGAACAAAATGTCAGTTTTTGACGTGCCGCTGCATTACAACTTTCATTACGCAAGCAAACAGGGTGGTAACTACGATATGCGGCGCATCTTAGACGGTACAATGATGCAGCAGCGACCGACTCATGCAGTAACGTTTGTCGAAAACCACGACTCTCAACCGCTGCAAGCACTTGAATCTGTTGTAGAACCCTGGTTTAAACCTCTTGCTTATGCGATTATTTTATTGCGAAAAGAAGGTTATCCCTGTGTTTTCTACGGCGATTATTACGGTGCAGAATATGAAGATTGGGGGCGTGATGGCAATCGGTATAAGATTTTTATGCCCTCTCATCGATCGCTAATTGACAAGTTTCTCCAGGCTCGCCAACAGTTCGCTTACGGCCCTCAATATGACTATTTCGATCATTGGAATACAATTGGCTGGACGAGATTGGGCGATGAGAAACATCCACAGGCAATGGCAGTAATTATGAGCGACGGCCCGGAGGGTTTCAAGTGGATGGAAGTTGGTAAACCTCGTGCTAAGTTTGTGGATTTAACAGGGCATATTCAGGAACCTGTTTCTACTAACGAGTCGGGTTGGGGCGAGTTTCGCTGTCAAGGCGGTTCAGTATCGGTGTGGGTTCAGGAAAAAGATTAGTTGACAGTAATCTGATTATCTATTTGTAAGGTGCGCCGAAACGCACCCTACAAAAATTAATTAGTCGGTAGTACCGGTTTGCAGCGACTCTTCAGCAACTTGCGTCCACTCTGAGTGGAAGAATTCGCCGCGCGGTTTGTCGGTGCGTTCGTAGGTGTGAGCCCCGAAATAATCACGCTGAGCTTGCGTGAGGTTTTGCGGCAATCTTTCGCGCCGATAGCTGTCGAAATAGTCCAGCGACGCGCTAAAGGCTGGCACTGCAATCCCCAGTGTGCTAGCAGTAGCCAACACCTCCCGCCAAGCTGATTGGCGATCGAGAATGCTCTGTTTGAACTCCGGCGCTAACAGCAAATTTGGCAGCTCAGGATCGTCCTTGAAAGCTGTTTTAATCTTGTCCAAAAATCCAGCCCGAATAATACAGCCACCCTTCCAAATTCGGGAAATTTCGCTCAAACTCAAGTCATAGTTGTACGACTTCGAGGCCGCGCTCAACAGCGCCATGCCTTGCGCGTAGGAGCAAATCTTCGAGCAGTAAAGCGCATCTCGGACTTTGTTCACAAACTCTTTAGTATCGCCTTCGTACTTGGCGCTAGGCCCCGTCAGTTCTTGGGAAGCTTTGACGCGCTCTGCCTTATAAGAAGACATGATTCTCGCATTCACAGCAGCGATAATTGTGGGAATGCTCACGCCCAATTCCAAAGCACTCATTACAGTCCAGCGGCCCGTGCCTTTCTGACCGGCTGCGTCCATAATTACCTCAACTAAGGGTTGCTTAGTTTCCGGGTCGTTGAACTTGAAAATGTTAGCCGTAATTTCAATCAAAAACGAGTTGAGTTCGTCTGTGGTATTCCATTCGGCAAAAACTTCCTGCAACTGCTGGCCGTTCAATCCACCAACGTTTTTTAGCAAATCGTAGGCTTCAGCAATGAGCTGCATATCCCCGTACTCAATGCCGTTGTGAACCATCTTCACGTAGTGACCAGCGCCACCGGGGCCGATGAAAGTAACGCAGGGGCCGTCATCTACTTGAGCCGCAATTTTGATGAGAATTGGCTCTAGCAGGCCGTAAGCAGTGCGGGTGCCACCGGGCATCAAGCTAGCACCGTTGAGCGCGCCTTCTTCGCCGCCGCTGATGCCCATGCCGACAAATCCCAGTCCCGCTGCTTCTAAATCTTTGGTGCGGCGTTCGGTGTCGTCATAAAGCGAGTTTCCGCCGTCAATAATCATGTCGCCCGGTGACAGCATGGGTTTGAGCTGGTCGATGACTGCATCTACGGGTTTCCCAGCTTGCACCATGACTAAGATTCGGCGCGGGGTTTCTAGGGCATCGACGAATTCTGTCAGAGTCTTGGTGCCTATAATGTTCTTGCCGGGGGCGCGTAGGGCCATGAAGTCGTCGGTTTTGGCTGCTGTGCGGTTGTACACAGCTACGGAGAAGCCTCTGCTTTCGACGTTGAGCGCGAGGTTCTCGCCCATCACTGCTAGACCGATTAAACCAAAATTTTGCTTTGTCATGCTAATAACCCGCTGGTTGTTCCCGCTTGAGGATAGGTTTGCGAGAGAGGAAAGCGAGGCGGGGTGTAGCGCTTTCCGGTGGACTAAAAGTATTGGACAATAGACCTAGGAGGTTTAGGTTTATTTTTATATTCTCAGAATTGCTGTTTGGTAAATCAGTAGGGTTTTTTTAAGATTTAAGGGATATTAATGACGCGGGCAGGTGATGATAAGGCAGGTATTATGCCGATCGCAGTAACGATAGATACAAACAAGCGGACATTTTGAGGAAAATTTAGGAGACTGTAACTATGGAAGATTTGCAGTATCTCGCGGCCTGGGTGAAGGAGCAACACGCTCGCGAGTATATTTTGACTTGGCTACTGAGTCAACAGGGGCTGTGGTGGTCTGATGGGGACATTTATCAGGCGGTTGTGCAAAAGTCGGGAAAGCTTTTGAAAGCTTATGTTCAAAAAAAACAAGCGGGAGAGTTATTTGAGGGAATTTCTGAGAAGTTGGTGGGAGATGATAATTGGGATGATTTGGTGCTGAGTTTAGGGCGAATTGTTGCTGTTTATCAAGAGGAATTGCTGAAGCTGCAAGAGCGCGATCGCCGGGGGGATGGGCTAAAAAAAAATTTGATTAGTCAACCGTTGACAGCAGATGCTTTGTCGCTTTTGGAGGTGCAGCAAGCTTTGCCCGATCCTTATGCGGATACGCTGACGGGGAGATAATTTGCGATCGACTTTTCGGAGGCACAAGAATCTCAGAAACCGGGTTTCTTCCTATATTTATCGTACTCAACCAAAAATTGTCGCAGAAACCCGGTTTCTCGCCACGCAGTGAATCCCAAAAACCGGGTTTCTTCCTATATTTATCGTACTCAACCAAAAATTGTCGCAGAAACCCGGTTTCTCGCCAGCCAACTAAAGAAAATGAATCGAGATTCAAGGGTTGAGAATAGGTGTAATATCTAGAAGAAATCCGGGAAGTACATCTTCACCCGAAAGTGTAGGCGGGTGGTCAAAAGAGAAATTAATAACTTCTGCTACCTCTTCAGACAACCGATAGATTTCTACTAAGGGCGTTTGCGGGTCAATTAGCCAACCTAAGCGACAGCCGTTAGTTCGATAATACCGCATTTTAGCCCGCAATGTTTCGAGGGAATCACTTTGCGATCGCAGTTCTATTACAAAGTCCGGGCACAGGGGAGGAAATTTGCGCTTATCTTCTGCGGATAATGCTTCCCAACGTTCTAGGAGTACCCAAGCAGCATCAGGGGAACGCTTCGCACCGTTGGGTAATTGAAAGACAGTGGAAGAGTCAAAGACTTTTCCCAATCGAGCCTGACGATTCCACAAATTTAGGTCTGTAGTCAAATCGGAATTTCTGATGCCGCTTTCGCCGCCTGTTGGAGGCATAATAATTAGTTCTCCTTCGGGGGTTTGTTCTAATCGCCACTCTTCATTAGCGATGGACAATTGATAAAATTGTTCGTCGGTTAAAGCGACGGCGGCAGGTAGGTTGAGAGTTATAGTTTCCATCGTTGATATTATCGCCAACTAGGTTGGTTTTATTATAGCTCGCACTTTCTGACAATTTTCTCAAAAAGATCGCACGCTCAGAAACCCGGTTTCTTCCGATATTTCTCGTGCGAGGCGGAAAATTGTGGCAGAAACCCGGTTTCTCGCCACGCAGCGACAGAAATGCGATTCCCTACGGGATAGCTGCGCTTCACGTGAATTCGTCATTGGGTGCGGGGGGGTTTATATAGATTGTTGGTGAGAGTTAGAGATGGTTGATGAACCCGCCCCTACGGGAATTATGTTTATTTAACTCTAAATGTGGGATTTAATGCGCGATCGAAAAGTAAATTTAGTTTAGTATGTAATGGAAGTAGCTCTTTCAGTGTAACTGCTCATGTGTTCGAGGTGGATGCTTGCCGAACTCGATCGAGAAAAGGAGAACCCAACATGGGGTAAGAATGAGTTGGCATAGATGAGCAAATTGCGGTATTTTTAAGTTATAATGTTTAAGTAGTTCCATTAGTATGGAGACATTAAACGTGTTAAAACGCAAGCTTTTCGATGAATACGGTGGATTTCATGACAAACGAATTAAAAATTTAGACAAGGGTGAGCGTTTTATTATCGACGATCGCTCTCCTACCCAAGATTTTGGTTCGCAGGGATTATATTCATATTTTTGTGAGATATTTGCAGATGTGATTTCAGAAGGTAAAGTTAGAGTTGTTTTATCTGGGAATATTCCAATTAATCAAGGCGTGACAGACTGGATTGCAAGCCATCAAACAGAATTTCGTAATGATGGCAGTTACCTGTCATTTACTGTCGAAAAAGGACAAGAACACACCGTTAATGAGTTGGCTGAGCTTATTGCATCTATAGTTGCTCCGGGTGGAGAGCACTATGATACTGGGAGCTACAAGTATGTTTGTCCTAGGACAGCTAAATCACTTCGTCGGTTTGTAAATATACTTAAAGAATAGTGGAACGCTTAGCCATACTTTCAAAAACCTGTTTCTGGTACTCATCAGGCTAACATCGTATGTCAACTGTCAACTGTTTAAATATAGCTGCTAGCTTGACGGGTGAACATCGAGCAGTAAATTCCGTTTGATGCTATCAATTGGTCGTGAGTTCCTATTTCTGCTATTTTACCGTTTTCCATGACGGCGATACGATCGGCTATTTTTGCTAATCCCAATCTGTGACTAATGACTATGGTTGTTTTCCCGGCGGCTATTTGGCGGAAGATGCTGTAAATTTCGTGTTCTGTCTTGGGGTCGAGGGCGGCGGTTGGTTCGTCAAAAATTAGCACTTCGGCTGTAGAAAGCCGCATTAAGGCGCGGGCGATCGCAATTCTTTGCCACTGTCCCCCCGATAAGTCTATGCCGTCTTCTAATTGTTTCCCCAACGGAGTCTCTAAACCTGCGGCAAGAGTATTGACTTTGGCGCTAATTCCTGCTTCGGAAATAGCTTCATTAATTGCGGTGTCATCTGAGAGTGAAAGCAAGTCGCCGAAACCGACGTTTTCGCGGACTGTGGAGGGGAAACGGGCGTAATCTTGCATAACGACGGCGATGCGCGATCGCACGTATGCTAGAGAGTACGATCGCAAATCTTTGCCGTTCCAGGCGATCGTACCACTTGTCGGGTCGTACAGGCGACCGAGGAGTTTGCCAAGGGTTGTTTTACCCGCGCCATTTTCACCAACAAGCACTAGCATTTCACCCTGATTAATCGTTAAGTTGATATCTTCAACCGTGCTTTTATTGCTACCGGGATAGCAGAAAGATAGATGCTTAATCTCGATGCCAATTTTATCTTTCGTCAAGCCAGAATCTTTGCTGCTATCTTCTAAAAGCGGCAGGCGAGACGCCACATCTCCAAGCGGAGACTGCAATTCTGGTTTGAGTTCCAACAGTTGAAAAATCGGACTAACGCCGAGGGAAATATCGTACAAATTAGTATAATTGCCAATCAATAATTGCAAACTTTGCTCCACCTGGACAATCAAACCCGAATAAAGCGCCACATCCCCCAAAGTATAGCGCCCTCCCAAAGCTCCCATTACCACATAAACAAATGGCAAAGCTACTCCTATTCTACTAAACACTGACCAGAAAAGTACAACAATTGCTCCTTTTTTTCGGATGCGTTGCATCTCGCTAAAAAACTGCAAAAACTGACCCTGCCAGCGTTTTAGCCAAAGTTCCTGCAAGCCAAACAAACGCAATTCTTTAGCGTATTCTTCCCCGGTCAAGACTCTAGCGGATAAGTTCATCTCACGGCTGATTTTAGCTTGCTTTTTTTGAACTCTCCAGATGATTCTACTATATTTTCTTTTGATGTAAATTGAGGGAGATGATGAAATCAACATCAGGACTGGCACCCACCAAGCTATGGTAGCAGCAAGGCTAATAGATGGAATAAATATAAAAATTCCCGTGATGGTCATGCTGAGGGTAAATGCTAGTTGCTGTATTTTGGATACTCCGGTTTTTGCGAGTTCTACAATATTTAATAGTTCGGGGTTTTCAAACAGGGCAATATCGTCGAAATTGGCGACTTTTTCGAGGACTTTTCCTTCGACAAAGCCTTGAACGCGATCGCGCAAAGATGTCGCTGCAAAAGAGCTCATTGTTTCGAGGGAGTCGCCGACTAACTTGAGACTTAAGACACCGCCAATACTCCACAGCAATATTGGGTGGGAAAGCATCAAAGCAAAGGGCTGTGCTGTTTGGGTTTGCGATAGCAACCGAGATACTTCATCAATGATTAATTTATCTAAAAATAGGACGGCAGAGGGGGCACCACCGCGGATAATGTTGAGTAATATTAAATTGCGGAGTTCTATTGGTGCGGCTTTGATTATCAGGCCCAAGCTGCGCCACAGAGCTTGGAATGTGGTAATTTGGATGGGTTGCATAGTTTGTGGGTAGGTGTCGGGTCTAGTCATCCCCTCCCGTTATATTGTAACAGTATTTATTAACTGTTTGCCCAGCATAGACAGGGCGCAGTATTAGTCTTTATCCTCAATTTTCCCAGGTTGGTTGAAAATTTATGAGTGCATTCATAGTTCGTTTCAAACTGGGCGAATTAGTCTGTGCTGACGCCACCTGCCAACTTTCATTGACGAACTCGATCAGTGGACGGTTGTAGTCTTTACCAATTTTAGCCGTACTATTAGGCTCGGGGACGATCGCCTCCCGCAGCTTTCGCTTCTTTGACTTTTTAGCCACCAGATTGATTAAACACTGCTTGGGGTCAGCAATTAGATCCGGGTCGCGAGGGATATTGTCTACTGAAATACCCAGAAATTTGGCAAATGCTTCTCGATGTGCAAGTAACCACGCTTCCACTTCTTTAACAGCAATCCGAAACACCAGATTAGGATGTTTTGGTTGAGTTAACCACTCGGAAAGAATTACTAGGGGGCAGTCTGCCTTATCCAAATCAGTTAAGACTAAGTATGGCATTCCCTTGGCGGCATTATTGAATCCAGAAATATTCTGTTTAATTTGATCGTTTCCTCTCTCGTTGAAGCAGACTCCAACTAAAAAGGGACGTTGAGACTGTATGAGCATTTGTTTAAGAACTGCTTCACTCAGTACATCCTCAAACACTAGATTGATGGGAATATCTGTATTGATGGGAATATTCGTCATTTGAATAAACTCATTTGTTCGATGTCGGGCGGTGCTGTAAGAGGAAGTGCAGCATCAGCTATGCTTAAACCTCCTTCTAATAGCATTTGGATTTGTTTATTACTTGAAGCAAGTTTTACCTGAGTTCCTTCAGGAGTCGGTGTCATTAGCAGCACCTCTTCGCCGCCAATGCCTTTGTCTGAGAGCAAATCAGCACTATGGGTACTAAGAATAACCTGTCGCTTTCTCGGGCGCTGAAGGCGATAAATCAGAGAGGGTAGATTGCTAACAATCGCCGAATTTAAGGAAAGTTCTGGTTCTTCTAGTAACAATAATGAATCGGATTCTAACAGTGACCAGAGTAAACCAATTAACCGTAACGTTCCGTCAGAAAATTGGTCTTCCCGTTGTTTTCCTGCTCCGGGCCGCCAATGTTCGTAAACAGCTTCCAAATGCGGAACTCCCATCACATCTTTGGTATCTGTGAGGTTTTTCAATTGTGGGACAGCCAGCTTTAAAGCATCTTCAATTTTTTTTAATCGCGATCTTCTGGTTTTTTCGGTAGTTTTAGCAACTCGCTCTAAAAAAGTTCTGCCAAAAGGATCTTCGGAAAGTCCAGGGGTAGCAAAAGCTTCGGGATGGCGAACTAACTGAGGAATTAAATGTAAATATAAAATCGCTTCTAAAAATTTAGAAATTTCTCTGAATTCTGCATTGGCATTAATTTGCTCTAAATGAGTCTGGGTGAGACGTAGCTCATCGTTGTCATCTTCTTGATTAGGGCGATTGACAATTTGCTCCTCGCCTTTCCAAACTCGTTCGTAGGCAACAATCGGCTCATTTTTGCCGCCTTTTCTATGTTTAATTCCCAGCCCATACCTCCATAATGGCTGTTGGGCATTAGATTCGGAAAGGTGAATTTCTATTTCTACATCTGGATAACGGCGCGCATAAAGACTGCGAATTTTTGATACGCCACCTCGATCGCTCACGGCTTTCTGCAATCCGCCTCCTGCTTTAGCCAGATCCCGCAAAAAGCGCAATGAATCGAGAAAGTTTGACTTACCACAAGCATTAGGGCCTACCACAAAAACGCGATCGCGCAAATCAACATTCACTGACTGAAAATTGCGCCAATTTTTCAGAGCTATATGGGAGATAATCATTAATTATTTTAACCTAATCAAGAAATAGTTGAGCATAAATTTAATTTTTACCCAGCATTTTAAATTTGCTTGGCAGTCAAATTTAACTCTGGAAACACCACCTACTCAACCCTTTCAGTGTGATGTAGTTCATAAAATCCGTTTTCTAGCTTCCCTTCCAAAACCTCGTTAAAAGTTATTAAGTTGGATATAGCTTGAGTTATCATGAAACCTCTTTAGTGATAGGTAGATGAATAATTTGATCTTGATATTCATTGAGAAAAGAACATTCAGCAATCAAAATTAATTCCTCTATGTTTTGCCCAACGCTTAAATTCGCATTTAAAATAAATATCCCAGGAATATGACGATTGGCTTGCAAATGATCGTTTAAGTGAACAGGCATAGATTTACGGTTATTCGTGACTAGGATAAAGTCATATTTTTCACACCATTCTAAAATTTCAGGGTCTTTAGTTCCTTTGGCTGGTATAAAAGGTTCGCCAATGACCCGAATAATTAATTCTACTTGTTTACTCCGAATTTGAGTAGGATACACCGGGTCAACATTTTCATCCATTAGATACTTGAGCGCCATTTTTTTGAGTTCTTTCTTCCTTAATTTTTTGCAGTCTAATCGAAGCTGGATGAGGGTTTAATTCTTGGGCTTTTCTTTGTTGGTGTGACCATTCTAGCCAGTCTTCGATATATTTATCTAAGATGGCTTTATTGTTTAAATAATACAGGATTGTCGCATAAATTTGATCCAGGGTCAAAGTGTAAAAGTGTTTGATAATTTCCTCTGGTGAACGTTGATGATAAATATATTCATAGAGGATGCTTTCTATTCCTACTCTTGTCCCTTTTACTCGAATGTCGTCCTCGGCTAAAAATTCAAAATATTCTTCTATTAGCATGGTTTATTCCTCCATTTGTTGAGTAAGGTTTGAATTGGCGAAAATAAAAATTCTGGCTGCAATCGAATAATTTTCAAACTTTCAATTCCCCGATCGTCCACAATCTTGACAGGTTTACAATTTATCCAACCCCTTTGCCGAATTTGTTGGCTGTTTTTTGGGGATTTCTTTACCCCGCTAACATCTTTGCTACCGGCTGATGAATTCGATCGCACCACACCGGAATCAGAGACTCACCTATTTTCCATGATACGATCGCCCTCTCTCTATCAAACTCTACCAGAACGAGCGATCGCCCTGAACGAATCCCACCATAGCATAAACCGCTTGATGCCAAAGTTATCCAAATGTCAAACGTCGCACCGTACCATCATCTGTAAATCGCTGTTCGCCAACGCCAACAACTTCCACAATAACTTCGCGTTCTGATATCAAAAATTGACCCTCGCGCGCGGCAATTTCAACGATGATTTTTTCCCCTTCCAAATACACCTTGTAATTAGTCGTAGCCCAGACACCTTTTTGGTGTTCAAAACTGTGTCCGTCGTCCTCATAAAGCGTCCATTCACCGCTTCCGGGCCAAATTCGCATTTTTAATGACTCAAGCGGTTCTGCGCTGACAAATTGCTTCACAGGTGCGATCGCAATTATGCCCCCACCCCGCACGTAAAGCGGCATTCTCTCCAAAGGTGCGTGGGCTAAAATGTGCGTCGGGCCCTGATAGCATTCACCCGTCCACCAATCGTACCAAGTCCCCTCCGGCAAATACACGGCGCGGTGTTCAACCCCCGGGCGGTAAACAGGTGCAGCCATCAGCGACGGGCCCAGCAATACTTGATCGTAAAGGTGATAAGTTGCCCGATCGCGCGGAAAGTGATACAGTAGCGGTCGCAAAATCGGTGTTCCCGTCGTCGCAGCTTCCCAAAACAACGTGTAAATATAAGGCAACAACTGATAGCGCAAATTGATGTATTCGCGGCAAATCTTCTCAGTGCGATCGCCAAAAACCCACGGTTCGTGCTGCGCCGTACTCATCGCCGAATGACCGCGCATCAAGGGATACAGCATCCCCACCTGCATCCACCGCGCGAACAGTTCAGCGGTTGCATTCCCCGCAAAACCGCCGATGTCGCAACCGACAAACGCCACGCCGGAAAGCCCCATATTGCAAAGCATTGGTAGGGACATTTCTAAGTGTTCCCACTGCGATTGATTGTCGCCCATCCACACCGACGAGTAACGCTGAACGCCCGCAAAACCCGATCGCGTCAGCACAAAAGATCGATCGCCGGATCGCAGTTTTTGCAACCCCTCAGCACAAGCTTTCGCCATCATCAACCCATACAAATTGTGGGTTTCCGCGTGGGTAGCGCGATCGGATTCCGGGCCTTGCGGTGCATCCAGGGGAAAGCTGATGTGTTCGCCGCCGTCACCAAAAGGCCGTTCGGCGATCGCAGGTTCGTTCATGTCGTTCCAAATCCCCGCAATCCCAACATCTGTCAGAGTTTTGTGCAATTCGCCCCACCACTGGCGCACCTCCGGCCGCAGGAAGTCGGGAAACACCGCTTTGTCCGGCCAAACGTAACCGTGGAATAGCTTTCCCTCTGCGGTGCGGACGAAATAGTCATTCTCCACACCCCGATCGAATATTTCATAATCTGCTTCCGGTTCGTACTTGACACCGGGATCGACAATCGTGACAACCTTAAAACCCGCTGCTTTCAAGTCTGCGATCAGTTTCGCGGGATCGGGGAAACGCTTCGGGCTCCAGGTAAAAACGCGGTAGCCGCGCATATAGTCGATGTCGAGGTGGATGACATCGCAGGGAATCGCCCGATCGCGAAATTCCTTCGCCAACTCGCGCACAACGTCCTCGGATTCGTAGCTCCAGCGGCATTGGTGGTATCCCAGCGCCCATTTTGGCGGAAGCGGCATCCGGCCGGTTAACTGCGTGTAGGTGGCGATAATTTGGGCGGGTTCCGGGCCGTAAATGATGTAGTAGTCGAGTTCCGGGCCTCTGGTTTCCATCCGCAAAACCCCCGGTTCTTCCGCGCCGATATCGAATTGACTCCAAAATGTCGTGTTGAAGAAAATGCCGTAAGCGCGATCGGGATTCATGGCGATGTAAAATGCGATCGCCTGGTACATTTCATCGGTGAGGGAACTGTAGTCGAGGGAGTCGGTTGTCCAGTTTGTCTTGACTTCGGAGAGTTTGTCGAGAAAGCCGGTGCGTTCGCCGAAACCGTAGAAGTGCTCGTCTGCTTCGATCCGCTTCCAGCCCGCGGTTGCACCTGCGCGCCATCCCATATTGCGATCGCAGTCGCTAGCAAAGGGTTTTCCCGATTTGTCAAAGCATTCGATTGAAGAACGATCTCGCTTTACCGAAATTAATATTTCTGCGGTTTCAATTTCTATTTTTTCGTCTGTTTCTCGCACTTCAAATGGTATAATTTCCCACTCTTCGTCAGCGAGGGTTATTGAGTACGATCTGTTTTCTACCCCCCCCTGACTAAGAGGGGGTTGGGGGGGGCTTGGGGACATTCGCACTCGGATTAAATTCGGCGCGAGGATGCTGATTTTGAGAGAGGAATTGGTACAGTTGAAGTGAATTGTGCGATCGGTTTTATTTATGGATTGTACTGAGCCGATCGTTGACCAAGGCTGTTCAGTAGTTTGGAGTTTTCCGAAGTATTGCGGCATACACTCTGACTCGAAATATTATCGATTTTGGTTTGAGCCGTTAAGGGTTGTCATCTGGCAAAAGGCTGAACTACAACGATCGATCTCATGCAGCAAAACCCCAATATCTCCGATCCGTCCGATCCACCGCCTGATTAACCCGATCGCCTAGGAGTATTGTAAAGGTGAGAGCTAAAGAACCTAAAATAAATGTTACCTAAGTTTATTAAACCTTTAACTCATGGCTCTTACCGAAATTTTACCCCTCCTCAAACAGTTATCTCACTCCGATAAACTGTTGCTACTAAATTTCGTGGTAGCCTAATTATTGAATGCATCAGGTTTAATCCCATTTGATGTTCAGAACAAAGTAGCTAGTCAAGGTTTATGTGATTCTTTTGAAGCTGCTGCTGGTTGAGCGAAAGCACTATAGCAATCCTAAATCATTTGTGAATTTCTTACTCCCTCCCCTTAGTAAGGGGAGGGTTGGGGGGGGTCAAAAATTTACGACTCATTTAGGACTACTATAGCAGAGGAAAAAGCCAAGACACATCGTTAATATCGTGCTTTGGTGGTCTAGATGGTTGCTTTTTCATCGATCGCCTACTATAGCAATTCTAAATCATTTGTGAATTTCTTACTCCCTCCCCTTACCAAGGGGAGGGTTGGGGTGGGGTAAAAAAATTACGACTCATTTAGAATTGCTATACCTTTATTTTTGGTACACTAAAACTTGATAGAAAACCTGCCTTTGTCTGTGGGAGTTGTTTTCCTCCTCACAGTTCGAGGCGTCTCAGAACGGTGAATTTGCTGATTGTTGCGTACATCACAAATTAGCCCAAGTACAGTCTCGGTATTTTTAAACATGAGGGTAGCAATGAAACGTAAAAAACAAGACCAACTCAGCCGCCGCCATTTTATACTCGGTTCGGCAATTGCAGGTAGCGGTATTGTTGCCGCAAACCTGCGATCGAAATCTGGGTTAGCACAATCTTCTGCACCGGCAATTATCACCTCGGATCGGATGCGCCCCACCATTCCATACGGTGTTGCTAGCGGTGATATTACCGGCAACAGTGCGGTGATTTGGAGTCGGTGCGATCGCTCCTCCCGGATGATAGTCGAATATGACACCGCCGACTCGTTCCGCAACGTGCAGCGCATCATCGGACCTGCCGCCTTGGAAACTAGCGATTACACGGCGCGTATTAACCTAATTGACCTACCAGCCGACCGACAAATATTCTACCGAGTCAGCTTCCAGAATTTAGCCGATCCAAACATCTACAGCGCACCCGTTACCGGGAGTTTCCGCACACCTCCAAACAGCAAGCGCGACATCTTTTTTGCCTGGTCGGGAGACACCGCCGGACAGGGTTGGGGTATCAATTCTGAATGGGGCGGCATGAAAATCTATGAAACTATCAGGCAGCTTAAGCCAGACTTCTTCATTCATTCTGGCGATTACATCTATGCAGATAGTCCGATTAAATCTGAGGTAAAACTTGACGACGGTAGCATCTGGAAAAACATCACAACAGAAGAAAAGTCAAAAGTAGCTGAAACCTTAACAGAGTTTCGCGGAAATTACATCTACAACCTCCTAGACAATAACATCCGGCGCTTCAACGCCGAAGTGCCTCAGCTAGTTCAGTGGGATGACCACGAAACTACAAACAACTGGTATCCCGGCGAGATGCTAATCAGCGATGACCGCTACAAAGTCAAAAGCAGTTCTTTACTGGCAGCGCGAGGCAAGCAAGCATTTATGGAGTATACGCCGATGCGCTTCGATGCCAACGACCCAGAACGGATTTACCGTTCCTTCAATTACGGTCCTTCCCTGGAAATTTTTATGCTGGATATGCGTAGCTACCGAGGATCAAACACTACCAACCGTCAGACAGCAGCAAGTGAAGAAACAGCGTTTTTGGGTAATGCCCAAGTTAGCTGGTTAAAGAACAAATTGCAGAATTCAAAGGCAAGGTGGAAAGTAATTGCTAGCGATATGCCGATCGGATTGGTGATTGAAGATGGCAAAAACAGCGGCAAATTTGAGAACCTTGCCAATGGAGATGGTCCTGCATTAGGACGCGAGCTCGAACTTGCCCAATTGTTGCGCTTTATCCAGCAAAACAATATCCAAAATGTCGTTTGGCTGACCGCTGACGTGCATTATGCTGCCGCGCACTACTACGACCCCGGCCAAGCTCAATTCACTGATTTTAAACCGTTTTGGGAGTTTGTTGCCGGGCCGCTTCACGCTGGAACTTACGGACCAAATAAGCTTGACAATACTTTTGGTCCCTTAGTTAAGTTCCAAAGTTTGTCGCTGCCAGAAGTAGAAAATCTACCTCCTACAAAAGGTTTTCAGTTCTTTGGTACGGTTAAAATTAATGGCGATAGTCAGGTGATGACTGTGGCGCTGCACAACCTTGAAGGCAAAATTCTCTACAGCGTGGACTTGCCACCGGAGGTTTAAAACAGCTTCAAGGGCCCTGGACAAGTCGATCGGCAAAATTACAAAATGTAGGAGTAATATCGATTTCGGTTGCACCGGAATCATTGTTGACTGTTGACTGTTGACTGTGAGTCAAAAAAATGAAAATTGCGCAATTATTTGTTGGCAGCTTGATTCGACTTTACGCGCGACGATAAAGCGCGGATTTGATATCATTCGGGCCTGCGCCGGAATTGATATAATATCAAGTTCTATCATCTGCGAGCAATCGGGGAGTACTAACGCGCTCAAAGCGATATCTACTTACCCATCAAAAATAATATTCTCAATGCTAGTCAAACAACCCTGTTGGGCGGCGATCGAATCTAAGCGAAGGGCAAAGACTCTGCACCTTAGCTGGAACAGGATTGTTATGCTGCGCCGTCACTTTCCGAAGTAATTGGTATACCGATTTGAGTGAACCACGTTAACTTGTCGAAGTATCCACGCTGAAATTGAATTTTACTATCTACAACGTGGAAGAACCCGCACCCACGCAGAGTAAAACTCTTGCCAGTCGGAGTAAAACCAGCAAATTCGCCGAGAAATGTCCCGGTGCCACTCCACTCCAAAATCGCCCACTCACCGTCTTCAAACAGATTCTCAATATGGGTGCAGTTGTCTGGAAACGCCTGAAAGAATGAGATAAAACTCTCAAGCATCACTTCGCGCCCGTGAAGGGGTTCGCCAACTGCTACCTGGATGTTTGTCGCATCTTCGTGGTAGAGGGCGGCGAGGATATATGGATCTCGTGCATTGTATGCTGCTACCCACTCTGTCACAACCTGTTTCGGTGTTTTCATGAGAAATTGATGTTCAACAACGATGCTGCATTCACTAGATAAAAACTTACGCATCAATACCTTCAGCAACTTAGTTTTTTACGACGATTAAAAATCTTTATGCAGTATTTTCGGAAAAAAAAACTTGGTTATGAAGGTACCCATGCGTCCGGGACTGTACATATTACTTGTACAAAACAGCCTCTTTCAAAGTTGCGATCTTAGCTAGCGCTGCATCGAGATCCTCTTGCGACGCGCCGTGGGCAATTATGGCATCGGTCAAATGCTTCACAATCGCATCAAAGTGTTCAGGCTGTAAATTCAAACCTGCGTGCGCCTTCTCCATTGAACGGCCTGAGTATTGCTTGGTGCCGCCGAGGGCATAAGAGATAAAAGCAGTTTGATGGCGGCGCTGCTTGGCCATATCTGTATGCTCGAAGAAGTGGCTCACTATCTCGTCAGCCAAAACATCGCGATAAAAATCATCCACAATCTCTTTAATGGCTGACTCTCCACCCATTTTCTCGTACAATGTTGTTGCCATATTGTTTAAGCGAGTTAGTTTTTTTCACTTACTCTTTAATTATACCAGGCACCTTTGCTTTGCTCCACCCGGTGAAATATTAATTTTCTCTGAATAATTAGTTAGTAAATGATGCGACTGCTGGTATTTTTTTGATAGCCCTCTCTGTGTAAACTTTATTAACGTTTTGTTGCCCGTTAGATATTGCCGATCGCCCTTCCAGCATTTTGACCTAATGCACGGATTGCTTTTTTTAGCAAGATGTTTTCTACACAGCGTCAACACCCATCTGTTTTCCAGCTAGCAAACTCAAGAAATCGGTGATAAAACCGAGGCAGGATGCGATCGCAATTTACGCGATCGCCCCTGCAATTGGACAAGTTAAAATAAGGCGTTGCTGAATCAAGGTATGAATGCCCTAGGAATGGGAATATCGTGAAATTTCAAGTAATGTATTAATAACTTAATAGAATGCTTGAGCATTTTCTCACACTTAGAATAACAAAGAGTCTTCCGATGTAGTCTGGCTAAATAATGTCTTAGTCTTGTATTTTCTCGTTCTACTCGTGTCATATAAGTCTTACTGATAATCTGATCCTCATCAGGAATAAAAATGGGATTTACAGACCATCCATCAGTTACATAAAAGTAGCATTTCCCTGCACTTACTTGGTTCCATAATGGTTCAAATGTCTTAGCACGCACGATCCCCTAATACCATCCTAAAATTCCTGGTTGAAAGTGGTCAACCGCTGTCCACAACCAGATTTTGTCTGTTTTTTTTTACATAAGTTGGTAATTCATCGAGCTCACCAACTTCTGGAATGACTTCAGGGTCATAAACCTCTGGTAACAGTTTTCCGACTTGTTTTACCCAATTTATTACGCCCGGTATGATGAACTCCCTTAACTCGTTCTATCGCCCGTAAACCCATACCATTGACGTACATTTTTAGGCAATCACGTTTGATGCTCTCGCTATCACCTCGATCGGGTTCATACTGATTAATGAATTAACGACCACATTGGACACAAATGTGATTCTGTTTTCCTTTCTTCTTGCCGTTTTTACGGATATGCGTTGATTTACATTCTGGGCATTGCATAAATTATTCCTCCTATTCATACTCTAACTCAGCAACGCCGCATTTCGGACAGCAATATCTTTTAGGTTTGTCAAGTGGCTGAATGAAAATTGGGACGTATTCTCCGCTTATAAAGCTAGTTCGATGCTCTATTTGGGCTTAAAATTTGTTTAAGTACCGTTAGGTACATTGTCGATGCTCTAGCTCTAGATAGCGCTGAAGGGAAATAACGCAAATCTCTATGCTCTGATTAGGCAAGCAGAAAGGGTTAGCTTCATTGGTAAATCCATAGAAGTTATTGGCGATCGCAAAGCATAAATAACTATTAAGCTATGGCTGTATAACAAATCATGGGAGTGGACAAAAAGCTATGATTTGAATTAAGCTAGATATCTACTGCTGCTCAATTAAGCCGTGAGACCAAGATCGCATCAATTCTGTTCAAGCCTAGCATTTATAGGGAACTCTACTAGAAACTAGAAGTAACCAGTGTTCAATGCTTCAAAGTAGCATCGCTCAAAGTTTAACAAATATCCTGTTAAGAAATTAATTTTATGCTGAAGTCTCTCAGATTCTGGCCTCCCAAAAATCAGCCGGATTTCCACAACTATCTCAGCAGTACAGCCAAACAATTTCTTACTCTTTTTCTACCCTTGACGGCAGTAGTCGGCACAGGATTTATCACCTTTTATCAAATTCAGACTAATCTGGTTCAGAGCGAAATTGCCAGCTCAGAACGTCGTGCAGTAGAGGTGAAAACAGCATTATTTGCCAACCGTTTTAGCTCAATTCGGGCTGACTTGATGATATTGGCGCAACAGCATGAACTGCGGGTCATTGTCGATCCGGCAAGTAACCAAGACATTCTGAGGGAGTTTCGCTCGGCCCTGGCAGAAGAGTACCTGGTTGTGTCTCAACAAAAACAGCAATACGATCAGATTCGGTTTTTGGATCTGACTGGACAGGAAGTAGTGAGGGTCAATTTTAATAGAGGACAACCTAGTATCGTAGCCGATAAAAAATTGCAAAATCAGTCTAAGCGCTACTGGTTCAAAGATACTTTTGGGTTGCAAGCAGGTGAGGTGTTCATCTCACCTCTGGACTTAAATATCGACTTCGGCAAGATAGAGCAACCTCTGAAACCCATGATTCGCTTTGGAACCCCTGTATTTGATGCTCAAGGGCGTAAGGGAGGAATAGTTGTACTCAATTATCTGGCTGAAGCGTTTCTCCAAGACTTATCCCAAAAGAACTCGCTATCTTCTGGAACCGTACTGCTGCTAAATTCTGAAGGATATTGGCTGAAAGGTAAAAAGCCGGAAGAGGAGTGGGGCTTTATGTATGACGATCGCCGCGATCGCACGCTTGCTAAGTCTTTTCCTGCAACATGGCAGCAGATCCGCGATCGACAAACTGGGCAATTTCATACCAATGAGGGGCTATACACCTTCGCGACTATTTATCCATTGCTAGACATTTTAGGAGCGTACTCAAGTATGGGTTCGGCTCATGCTTTCGGTTCTAGTCCTGCTCAAGTAAATGCCAAATCCTACTCCTGGAAACTGGTTGCTCACGTTCCAACAGAGGTTCTAACTAAGCGATCGCAAGCAATCGGCAATCAACTGCTACTCCTTTTTGTTGGACTCACAGGATTAATTGCGATCGGTTCCTGGCTTCTCGTACAAACCAGACTCAAACGTCAGCAAAGCGAACAAGCAACAAAGGGGCTAGAGCAAACCCTACAGGATGTGCATCGTAATCAAGCTCAATTAGTACAGACTGAAAAAATGGCGAGCCTCGGTCAACTGGTAGCCGGAGTTGCCCACGAAATTAACAACCCTGTAAACTTCATTTACGGCAATCTTACTCACACCGATGAATATACTCAGAACCTACTAAGCTTGATTGAACTTTATCAAAAACATTATCCCAATCCAGTTTCTGAAATTGAAGCCGAAGCCGATGCTGTTGACTTAACATTTTTGCAACAAGACTTACCAAAATTACTGGCATCCATGAAAATGGGAGCCGATCGCATTCGCCAAATTGTGCTGTCGCTTCGCAACTTTTCCCGCATGGATGAAGTTGATATTAAAGCAGTAAACCTCCATGAAGGGATCGACAGCACTCTGATGATTTTGCAGCACCGCCTCAAAGCTCGCTCAGAAAGACCGGAAATTCAGGTGATTAAAAACTACGCTTCTCTACCGCTGGTGGAGTGCTATCCAGGCCCGCTCAATCAAGTGTTTATGAATATTCTCTCCAATGCTATTGATGCCTTGGAAGAGAATAATGCGCGGCGGAAGTACCAGGAAATTAAAGAAAATCCCAGTCAAATTACCATCCGAACCTCTGCAATCGAGGCCGAGTGGGTGGAGATTGCGATCGTCGATAACGGTTCGGGTATATCGAAAGAGATTCAGCAGCGCATTTTCGATCCTTTCTTCACAACTAAACCGATTGGCAAAGGAACGGGAATGGGGATGTCGATTAGCTATAAAATTGTTACTGAAAAACATGGGGGAAAGCTGGATTGTTTCTCTATTCTGGGTGAGGGAACAGAGTTTGCGATCAAGATTCCTGTTCGACAGAAATTTCGTCACGCTAGCTAATACTAAAAATAGTTTTTAATTTGGATTTGTGAGTTTTGAGGTTGAAATTAAAAAGTTAACAAGTTTTTAGTTCATTAATAAATCAAAAACCTCTGGGTGCCGACGGATCACATCCCCTCTTAGGGTGCGCCGAGGTACACCTCCCCCTTACTTATAGCGGGTTAAAGGATTTGTTGGTCTGAGTTTTGCCATCGGTCGAGCGCACTAACGGTTGATCGCCTGTATAGTAATATTTGGCAGTTGCTCCTCGATTGCGACACTTCCGGGCGATCGTCCGCAGTTAAGAAAAACCTTTGACTTAAGTACGCGGACTGAAATCCAGATTATTAAGTCCTCCGCGAGGAACGAAGCAATCCCAATTCTGAGTGATTGCTGCATTTCTATCTGCTGTTTCGTTAAACTTTGATGATTTTTGAGTGCCTTGAAATACTATAGCCAACATCCTAACGCTTTCTCGATCGACTACCTCAACGACTTGCGAGGAGCAATTCTAGCCTCCCCTTATCTAGCAATCAACAACCTAAATCGCGATTTCATTGGCACAAAAGGGTTTTCCGTAGTGTTTCAACGTTCGGAAATCGCCGAAGTAGAACGGCGCTTCCCCTTGTTTAAACCCTATCTAGACCAAGCATTACAGCCTGAATGCAATGCTTTTTACCTCAACCCTTTGTTGCTGGGTGAAGGTTCCCGCGTCGATCCGCATATCGATCGATCTTTGCGATCGTACTGCAAAACAGTTGAACCTCCCGCAGCCGTCAGCGTTTTGTACGTACAAGTACCGCCGAACTTGCAAGGGGGAGAGTTGATACTGCGGCGCAACAAACAGCAAGTCGGGCAGATTAAGCCGCAAGCCAACTCGCTGATCTATTTTCAAGGAGATTTGACCCACTCTGTCAACGCTGTTAAAAGTACCGGAACTCGTTTGAGTTTGGTTTGCGAACAGTACAGTTTGAGCGAAACAGAATTGCAAGATATTCCAGGATTCACAGTGGAATCTAGGGCCGCGAAAGCAAAAATTAAGTAAGGTTTATTCGATCCGGGGTTGGGTCGCTTTCACTTGGGTTTACGGTAAACTTAAGGCTCAATCTAAATCGGGACTTTTGAGCATTTCCATCAACTTCCGCTTCCGACTGTGTACTTGCATCAGTTGAGAACGATAAGCAGACCACTGAAGATTTTGCCCAGTGTGTAAATAGGCAGCGCGGGCTTTTTCCAACCACTTAATCGCAAGATTGTACTCGTTTGATTTCCCCTGATCCATAATCGATGCAGCACGCCGACAAGCATTGGCGATTACCCAATCGGGGCTGTGGCTGATAGCAGCCCCCATTACTCGGTGAATCAGTGCCGATTCGTAGTAACTCAAGCCGTCTGCAAGGGCGATCGCATCTTCAATCATTCCCTCATCCAGAAAAATATCAACCTTCGCCTCAGTAAAATTCCAACTTTCATTACTTTTCAGAGTTGCTAACAAATCTGCTTTCAAAGTTGACCAACTATCTCTTGCTAACTCCTTCACTAAACTATAATCGCTAAAAGACGGTTTGATTTTAAATATCTGGATTCTAGCATTTAACGCAAGTTCGTCTTCGCCCAACTCAACAGCCAACTCACTCATCGCTGTTGCCAATTGGTAATGGCAACGACCTGACAAATTTAACCCAGCTTGACAAATTTTCAGAGCTTCTTCTAAGGCTCCCTGTTGCTTTAAAGTTTGAACGAGAGCCAAAGCCTCTTCGGCTGATTGCATCTCAGTAGCAGCAGCTTCCACTGCTTCTTCTACTCTCCCCAAACGAGTTAACATCGTCAAGTATTGTTGAGTACAACCTTCTGCTTGGGCTAAGTATAAGTATTCTTGATCGCGTTCCTGGCGATCGAGGATTTGCAAGCGAATCAATGTTAAGTCGCGAGCACAGTCTGGTGCGTCACCAGCCCAAACTCCTTGCCCAGTAATATTGCCTTCAAGTACCTGTTGGAGTAGGGGGTCGTCCCAACCTTGGCGTAAAGCTTCCAAGCTCATGCTGAAATCACAATCCCATTCATCTTGCCAAGCTTCTAACATCACCTGGAGATCGATCTCTTCTTCAGCAGTTAATTGAGCCGTCAAAATGGCTTCTGTCCAAGCTTCATCCAAAGCGTTAGCTATCTCAGAATTGTCAGCGCCAAATTCTTCTACATCATTCCAATCTTCAACGCAGGCTGTGGTGATGGCTTCTAAAATTACTAAGGCATTGTTGCCATCCCCCTGTGCGCTGAATTCCTGGGCTTGCTGAATTACATCTAAAAGTTCTTCTGTAATCGGGTCTTCCTCCCATCCATCCTCCAAATACCTCACAGCCTCTCGCAAAATTCGTCGTACTTGGTGTCGAAAGGGAGCAGGATCGATGGAGGTGTGGGGGGGTGCTTTGGCTGGTTTGTTTGAAGGTGCAGGAATAGCACTTAAGTTAATGTATCGTTCTATCGCATCAATGAGTGATGGTTCTTTTTTTACTAAATGCTGTATTAATTGCTGGGTTTGTACATCGTTGAGGCGATCGAGCAATTGTTCCAATGTCGGGCACTGCTCAATTATTTCTGGTTGCCGCATACACAATAACAGCGTCGCAACAATGTGTTTGCACCACCCACCGTTATCGTAAGCACAAGTGCAGAATAATGTAGAGGCTAATCCGGCATCATCAAAGGGCAGGGTAACACGGTAGGGTTCTACTTCGGAACCCTCCACTACTGCTTGCACCATATTGCCACGCCGGACTGCGCTAGTAACATTGCCCGCTAAATAGTAAGCTTCACCCCGCTTGAGGGATTGGGCAGAGGTGTGAAGCTCGATCGTCGCTTTACTGAGTTTGGGAATGGGCATGAGACTAGGCCTCAGCAATTAAAGGATTAGACTCGATTTTACCTGAGAAATACACTTAGTCTACAATTTAATTGCGTCCCGATTTGAGGTTTCCATAAATTTCAAAAATTTGTAAAGCAAGCACTGAGAACGTTTGCAGCTTAACGAAGCAATCGCTCTTGTTATGAGAGCTTTACATTCTGTCACATTGTAAAGTTTATTTGCACTGAGATATTGCACCATTCTCAATAAGGCTTTTATGAACAGGCAAGATGCCTGTTCCACAATAAAATTTATCTTTTGTGGAACGGGCCGAAGAGCCCGTTCTTGAGAATGGTGTAAGATGTGAGTTTGCACCTACCTAGTTAGCGATCGCTATACTATAAAATCCATAGAAAAAAACTAAGGATTTTGGGATAAATTAGTAGTGCTGGCATCGTTTTTAATTGGGTAGGGCTAGAGAAATGTTATGCTGATTTTTACAAAATCTTCGATAACGTAGATGACGAAACAAAAACAAACAAGCGGATATCGATTCATGCAGCTAGTTTGCAGTGTTTTGATAGTGCTGGCAATTTGGAACGTGCCTCAATGCGCTTGGGCAGATGCTAGCCAATAAGTAAAATCAAGTATAATGTTAGAGTTACTGAATTGTTATATAGCCATCCTAAATCATTTGTAAATTTCTTACTCCCTCCCCTTACTAAGGGGAGGGTTGGGGTGGGGTAAAAAATTTACGACTCATTTAGAATTGTTATATGGTTAGAGTAACTTATAACATTCCTAATGGAGCAGAGGAACTTAAGTGGCAAAAATAGAAGGATTTAGGGTAATAAATTACCGCTCGCTGCGTGATATTACTATGGGCAAGCTGTGGAATACGCAAAATGCCAAGCCCCTAACGCCAATGACAGCCGTTATCGGTAAAAATGGTGTTGGCAAAAGCACGCTTTTCGACACCTTTGGCTTTCTTACAGACTGCTTAAAAGGGGGAGTCGAAGAAGCCTGTGATGCCCGTGGGCGGGGAGGTTTCGAGAGAATTCGCTCGCAAGGACAAAAGGAAAGTGTTGAGTTTCAGATTTACTATAAAGAGGATCGTAACGCTCGACCAATCACCTATGACTTGGCAATAGACCTTGATTCTTCTCAAAGACCATATGTAAAAAAAGAAAGACTTAGACAACGGAGAGAAAACCAACTCACAGGACAACCTTTTTATTTTTTGATGCTAAATGAAGGTAAGGGTGTAGCATGGAAAGGTGAAGAAGAAGGCTTTGATGAAGATGGAGGGAAATTTGATGTAACTAATTTAATAAAAAAAATTCAAACAGGTGGGATATTAGAAGAAAGTAAAGAAACGGAAGAAGTAGAACTTGACGACAAGCGAAAACTGGGAATTGCTACTTTGGGAGCGCTCAAACAACACCCAAGAATTTCCGCATTTCGTAGATTTATCGAAGGATGGTATCTCAGCTATTTCACACCAGACGCTGCCCGTAGCTTACCTCTGGCTGGGCCACAAAAACATTTGAATATTCATGGAGATAATCTAGGAAATGTGGTTCAATTTATGGAGAGAGAGCATCCTAAGAAATTCCAATCAATTCTGCAAAAAATATCTAGTAAGATTCCAGGGTTGGAAAAGATTAGCACCGCAAAAAGTCCAGACGGTAGACTTCTGCTGCCGTTCAACGATCGAGGTTTTCAAGAACCGTTTTATGCTCAACAAATGTCAGACGGAACACTGAAGGTATTTGCCTATCTCCTTCTTTTAGAAGACCCCTCACCACCGCCATTTTTGTGCATTGAAGAACCAGAAAACGGACTTTACCATAAGCTTTTAGAAACTCTAGTCCGAGAATTTCGAGAACACGCTACATCTGGAAAAAGTGGATCGCAAGTATTTGTTACAACACATCAACCCTATTTTGTAGATGCTCTTGAACCTGAAGAGGTTTGGGTACTTGAAAAGGGCGAGGATGGTTTTTCTACAATCAGACGAGCTAGCGAAGATTCTCTCATTAATAACCTTGTTTCTGAAGGATTGCCCCTTGGCGGACTTTGGTACAGCGATTATCTAGATAAAAGGTGAATAAATGCACTTTGAGATACTTGTCGAGGATATTTCTGGAAAAACTGCTCTTGAAATTCTTATACCAAAGATTATTAGCACCAAACAACACACATTTGAGCTCCATCCCTACAAAGGAAAACGAGTAGCACTCGACACAAAAATTATTGGCAATAGTTTATTATTAATTTATAATTAGTGATTAGCTAAGAATCATCAAATGTCCAGTATGCTTAATCCTTTGCAGCTACCCTCAATTCCTTTATCTGAACGCAAGCAGTTACCTGAATGTGCAGCTATATATTTTGCGATAGATGCAAATAATAGAGTTCTTTATATAGGGAAAGCTAAGAATTTGGTGGCAAGATGGAGAAATCATCACCGCATCCATAAGTTAGAAGAAATTGACCAAGAGTTTCCTGTTAGACTGGCTTGGCAAGCATGGAATGAAGAAAACTTGGGTGAAGCAGAAAAAGGCTTAATTAAAAGATTCCAGCCTTTGCTGAACAATACAGAAGTTGAAACACCTGCTGTCATCCCATCAGAAATTGTGTTAAGAGATTTTCTCAAAAACTTTTCTAGACGGCTAATTATTTTCGGTATGGAACCTAAAGCTCCTGACACGCTCCTCAAAGTCCATCTCAAATATGATTGGCAAAATCTGTCTTCTCAGGGAACAGCAGCTAAGATCAAAGACTACATCAAACAAAACCAAAACACAAATACAAGCCTAAAATTTAAGCGTCATAGATATAGTAACTTCAATTTATTCGCTGGAGAAACTTTTCGTCCAGGTAGTAGAGCGCAGCTAACAAGGGCCCGGCAACATCGGTCATACAACAACCACTGGGAATTTGCCTGTAATGGTGTTGTCATTCATATCACCCCTACACATTTTTATCGGAACTATAAAGAAAAAACTCAAGTGACAAAATTAGCGGGAGTAAATTTTCGTGCAATCACAGAAGAAGTCTTTGCGGAGGAAAAAAAAAATAGTAATTATGAATTATCTGGATTATGTTGTTTCAGAAGCGATCCAGTTCCCCTGCTTTGGGTTAACTTGTAAAGCCACCCAACGATGCAAAGCATTTTCGACCGACGCAGGATGTCGGAGTCAATGAAGCTGCTGGTTTGGTAATGCCAGAGGCGATCGCCTCACCAATAAAAACCACCAGATTAATTTAAACTGATTAAAAATTAGGCTGCGAAAATCCGATGATCCGCAAGAAGAACCGCAAAAAGTTACTTTTATTGGTAGCATTCTTAGTCTCGCCATTTATTTCTTGGTTCCTGAGTGCGATCGGGCTATTTCTCAGTCTCTGGGTCATCGTACCAGCACCCACGCTGTTCCTGTACCCTTTGGCCGTGGGAGCACCAGAAATCAGTCCTTGGTTGGTCGGTATCAATACGATCGCCCTTCTGCTGAACCTGCTGGGACGGCATCAAGGCAAAGTCTACATTATTTTACTGATTTGTAACCTGTTGGCCCTAATCCTGGGCCTGCTTCCCCTGATTCAGTTCCCAGCAGCCAATGCAGCCATAGCTACCCAAATGCAAGCTGTTCTAGGGGAAAACTATTTAGCAGCCGTTCCTGTCGCCCATCGCGCGCAGCTACGCCCTCAACCGTTTATCCTCGCAGATGCGTTCCGAGGAATTCCCCTCAGAAAGGTTAGGATCGATCGGGCTATTGGATTTGCCAACCCTGACGGAGTTTCACTGCAACTAAACCTTTATCGGCCGGTGGAAATTGGCAAATATCCGGCGATTATCACACTCTACGGCGGAGCTTGGCAGAGAGGCAATGCCGATTCCAATGAAGAATTCAGCCGCTATATGGCCGCTCAAGGCTATTGTGTGGTTGCAATTGCTTACCGCCACGCTCCCAAGTATCGATTTCCTGCTCAGCTTGAGGACGTACAAGCCGCTCTTTCCTATATCAAAACTCATGCTGGTGATTGGGAAATCGATCTCGATCGAATTGCTCTGATGGGAAGGTCTGCAGGCGCCCATTTAGCAATGCTAACTGCTTATGATTCTAGTGTGCTTCCAGTTCGAGCAGTCGTGAACTATTACGGGCCAAATGACCTGATTCGGGGATACAATGACCCACCTTTTCCTGATGCCATAAATGTTCGAGCCGTCTTGCGTGCCTTTCTGGGAGGAACCCCAGACCAACTCAACGAGCTTTACCGTCGGGCTTCTCCCATCAATTATATTAAACCGAATCTTCCCCCTTCTCTACTGGTCTATCCAGGTCGCGACCATATCGTTCAGGTTAAGTTTGGTCGATCGCTCTACCAACGATTGCGAGCCGCGGGCGATCGGGCTATTTTGCTCGAAATTCCTTGGGCTGAACACGCCTTTGATGCAGTTTTTAATGGCCCGAGCAATCAATTAGCTTTGTACTACACAGAACGCTTTTTGGCTCATACTCTGAAGTCTTCGGATTACCAACCACTTAACTAAAAATTATCAACTTACTCATTTATGCTCAATAAACTGCGGCTATAGCGGTTCTCAAAAAAGTGAGGTATGCTCTATGCCCTATGCCCTATGCCCTATGCCCTATGCCCTATGCCCTATGCCCTATGCCCATGAGTACCTCATCTTTCTGAGAAAGGCTATATAACAGTTTAATAAGTTCCCAAATCTCGTAAAGATTTCTACGGCAAATTGTCCCACCAAATTTTAGAAGAGTTGCCAGACTTTATTTATCATGTAGCGGTTCTCAAGCGTGGTGAGGTATGCCCCATGCCCCATGCCCCATGCCCCATGCCCCATGCCCCATGCCCCA
>Ga0247770_1000324_pt1 | contig 47043 bp, 14 predicted proteins | sample UWRJL136409B6_FD_179943 | JGI IMG/M metagenome (GOLD analysis project Ga0247770, IMG submission 179943) | Plant litter microbial communities from Arlington Agricultural Research Station in Wisconsin, United States - UWRJ-L136-409B-6 | ecosystem: Environmental > Terrestrial > Plant litter >...
AGAGGTTATGTTTAGGGCGGGGGCGACAGTGAGTCCGGCGTTGGAAAAGGGGGAGGGGGTAGGGGGGTATGTGAGGAATATGACAGCGCCGGGGGTGGTGGTGAGGGTGAGGGAGGGAAGGCGGGTTATAAAGGGGGAGGGGGGTGTAACGGGGACTGTGGTGATGCTAGATGGAGAGGGGATTTAACACACGTTATTTAAGTGTTGTAATTTATACTACTAGCGCTGTATTACTTAGCTATAGGTGGACGCTAGCGCTGGAGAACATAGGGCTTAATACTTGGTGGACCACTGGAATCTTGGGCCGCGACATGTGCACATATGTTTTTAGTTTCTGGCAGTTCTTGAGTGTTTGTATGGTTTGCAAAGACGTGCTGCGGCTATCTGCAGCTGCGGAATCCGGCGGCAGTAGCTACCGTACCCGTCTGCACCAAACAGCCTTTCCAGCTAGTGCACAGTTACACGCAGAACGCTTACCCAGCCGGCTCACCACCCCAAAATGGGAGCGTCTCGACCGTGACGTCCAGATTTTCTTCATGGGTCCATCTCAAGGAGCCTGTGGCTGAGTCAACCGACCTTTGATAGCCGCCCGGATGGTCGCCAAAGCTGACCCCGTTGACTCTCCAGACGGGCCGTCCTCTAAAAAAAACTCGCGGGAATGCTCGCGCAGCTCGCCTACAGTCAGCTGGTCGGCCGCCGACATTCCCTGGCACCTTCTCCAGCCCTGTGCGAGGAGCCGGTATAGGGCGTATCGCAGCGTGCAGTAACTGCTCGTTCGCGGGAGGACCCAACAGTCGACTGGGCAATCCTCATCAATAATCTTGTCCAGCCTCGGTGTCCGGAATTGGAAGAGAAGCAAGGTCTGGCCGTCAAAGCAGAAGATCTGGGGGCATCGATATTTGTGCGCATAACTATTATACTTAGCGTTATTATAACTGGAGCAATACGTGTAAGCAACGCACCCGCGGAGTTCTTGAGAGAGCTTTTTCTGGGAACCCTTAAATGAGATATCTCCAGTCTGCCAGTCCTGCGGAGTAATCAGGTTCCTTTTCATCTCGCCTATGACGCTAGTGGCCTTCGTCGATGTATCGGGATAGACTTGTAAACTTCTGCGAACGTCAACATGCACCATGCCGAAATCTACCTTCCCAATCAATGATGGGTGGAAATTTTTGGATCGGCTTGCCAACCTGTTTCAATGACCATCCTACCAAGCAAGCTATCTCGCGGCGATTTACGGCTCTAGAAATTCCACCACGTACCACCTTGATTGCCTAAGCCTCTCGGAAAGTCTATGGAAAGGTCTGCCGCTGGGGTAGCACCTTGAATGGCGAGCTGCCAACGGGGATCCCTAGGGTACCGTCGGTTGGACAATATCGAGGGCAGGAAGTGCTTGATCTCGGTTACCATGGAGCGCCATCCTCCTGGCGGCTCCTGAGATGAAGTAATAGGCATTCCCCATGACCCATCATCGGCTGCGATAGAGACTAAGAGAAACCCGAAGTAGGCCGCAAAGGCTGCAGGGAGGCGGTAGGAGAGCCGGATGGTGGAGGCCCTCCCGGGGACTCGTCTGTCTTTTGTCCGCCATCATCCCCATGCTCACTGATGAACTGTCTCTTCTTGAGGTTAGATAGTAGCCCGTACCCGCCGTTCAAAGCAGAAAGTTGTCCAACACGCACTACTCGCTCGTCGGTACTATCCCTGGAGATGGCGTGGCTGAAGGGTTTGGACTGTTCACGATTTGTAGCTAAGAATTCTGACAGCATCAATTTGTCCTCTCGCCCCCTCAGTCTGGGCCCCGGGCGCAAGCCTGGCTTCATGTCACCCCGTGTAAGGGCTTGAGAGGTCACCTTCCTAAAAGGGTGGGTCGCAGATCGAGAAACGGAGTGAAACCGATTTTGCGAGCGACTGTATTCTACATTGGCAAATATGTAAACTAGTCCATGGTGGCGACTATCGCACTACCTAGAATAGCTTCTTTTCCGGATGGTCTGTACACGCTAAAGGGCCTATTGCTTCTCCATGCTCGGACGCAGCCGTTGAAGACGCAGCCGATAGTGCATCGTTGATGAGATTGGGCACCGACTCATAGCGCCAAGCAAAAACCCCTTTTCGCTTCCGGGCCCGGCCCCTACGCTCGTCGTCCACATTAGCGGATACAGAGCTGCCGTCATCGCCCCCCCACCCTCTGCAGAGCGCATCCACCGTCTCATCCTTGTAATCCGTCTCGTCCGGCTGCCGCCTCTTCTTTGGGCTGATGCTCCGGCTCCGCGAAAACGAAGCAAAAATGCCGGCCCGACCGACCGCCTGGCTGCCCTGCAGATGCTCTGTGGTCATGCGGCCCGTTGCGGGATCAAAGAGGAGGACGGCATACTTGTGCCGGTCGTGGAAAAAGGGCATGTTTTCGTCGGCAAAAACGGCCCAGGCGAAGCGCGCGAACAGAAACTGCAACGCAACCCCGGTTATGGGCTGGGGGAGGCGATTGTGATAGCGCGGCACCAGCTGGGCCGAGCCGTGCGGAAGGAGGACGTGCAGGACAAGCTGGCAGGGCGGCGGGCCGGCCCCGGACGTCTGCTTTTGTTTGGCCGCAAAGACGAGCCGGCGCGTGTCCAGGAGGTGGTGCACATCTTTGCATAGCAATAGCGCGTTGTTCTCGTCGTCGATGGCGCGATGATGAAGCTCAGGCGGCAGTACTGCTCCATGTTGTTGGATGCGAACCAGTGCCCGGCCGCCAGGGGGACAAGGTGCCCAACCTCGCACGCGTCTACACATGCCGTAATGCAACACGAGCCGTCGCGGGCAGCCGCAGCAATCTTGTGCTTGAGGAACGCGTTGGGCGGCGCGGGCGGGATGGTGACGCCGGACCATGGCGCGGGCATGCCGTTGTGGGGAAATCGCCAGTGGTCAAACGACGGCAGAACCGGGTACTGTTCGGCCACATCCGCACCGAGGCACAGGTAGTACGTGGCTTCGCGCAGGACGCCGTCGGGTGGTCGCGCGGCGCGCTGGAGCCGGCCGTCGGCGTCACGCGTTGCCAGCCATGCGCGGGCCCACGTGTTGCCCGTGACGATGCAGCAGGCTACAAAATCTATGTCGTAGTCGACACCGCCGTCGTCGACCGCATTCAGTCGCAGCAGCGCGGGGTTGGTGTCGGGGTAGGCTGGATGCCGGATGTCAATACGTCGCAAGCTCGCATCGTCTGCTTCGGGCACGGGCAGTACTTGTCGAATGTCCCGCGCTTTGTCGCGCTTGAGGGTTATTTAATGAACAAGATTCACATTATGTCTTGCACCAGACTGTCATACAGTCAGACCTCTCCAAAAGACATAGGAATAACCGCTCCCGTCTCGGACGCCAAGGTTAGAGAGCGTCTTCTTCAAATCGCGGCGGCATAATTTCTATTGGCGCGCCTCAGCAGGAAGCTAGAGAACAGGAAGGGACGTGGATGATTTCCTTACCTAAATGAGTGACAGGCGGTTTGATGGCCGATCAGCCATCGGTGCTTAGTTGTTGATGGGGTAGAATTAGGGGGGGAAACGATAGCGGCTAAAAGTCAACATTTTACAAGCGCGCTTCGTTTATCATTTATCTCCAAAGCTTAGGCCAACGACTGATCCAGTGGGGTGGTGCAGCTAACGGCCCGTCTTGGCGCTAGGTGCAATTCTTTCCGGCGGGCCCCTGTAGCCCAACTCACCAAACAAAGAACGCCAAACGCCAAACGCCAAACGCCCAAACGCCCAAACGCCCAAACGCCCATGGTTTCCCCGCAGCAACAAAACGCAGCAATGCGGCCCAACATTCTCGACGCATCTGTCTGCAATCATGTTCCGCGTCCCCGAGGCCATGCACAGCTGGCTTGCGCAGGTCAGCGACGACGCCTCGATCGGCCACGGCAACAATCGCGCGCACCGCTATCACGGCGACGACGACGGTTCGGACGGACGGCCGAGAAAACGACGCCGGTTTGGGTTCGACATGGTGACGCCTTCGTCGTCGGCCGCTCACAGCGCCTCTCCTTCCAAGAAGCGAAAGATGGACGACAAGAGCGCCAGCGACCCTGAGCCCGCGGCCGCGTCGTCCGGTCGCCTCACAAGGACGCTGCCGTCCTCACTCCCCGACGTCGCGACGTTGTCCACAAACCCGCCATTGATTGCGTCCTCGTGTCTAAATGACAGCGTTAAGGGCTCCCGCCGCTCGGGCAGCCCGATCAAAAACATCGCGGGCCTCAAGTGGCTGGAGAAGCCCGTCTACTTTGATTGCTTCCCTGAGGATGCCGCAAGCGCGCCCGAGCTACCCAACGACGTGCGCCAGTTGTATTCCGACATGTACAGCGCCATCCAGTACCAAAAGGGCATCTACCCGGCCGAGGTCCGCGCCCAGATCGAAGCAATCAAACGCGCCAACCATCCCCCCCCCTTGGGCGTTTCGGGAACCTAAACAACAACCACAACAGGGGTCGGAACAGGACCTTACGGGAGACTACCTGGACCACCTGCCTTTTTTTATGCCCGCCAAGGGCACCACGATTGAGGCCGCCATCGCCTGTGCCGAGTTCTACAAGGTCTGTTCGATCCGCGACGTGACCAAGGAGTGTCTGGCCCTCCGCCGGAGCGAAGCGGCGTGGAATGCCATGGTCCACATCCCCTTGCTGCGTCTCGCGTTCACCCCGCAGCGGCAGCAGCGCCCGCCCGCCGTTCTGTTTGAAAATGCCACCGCGGCCAGGATTCTGCCTTGCTTCCTCCCCGCCCTGAGCGCCAGTGCGGGCAGCGGGGTGGTCGACGGCAAGCTGATCGATTTTGTCCTCATGCCCAACCTCGGGCCTGCGCTGGATGCCACGGCCCGGGATGTGCTCGGCCCGCTCTTGCAACGAAAGCCGGCGAGGACAGTGGCGGCAGCGGTAGCGGACCTTTGTGTCAACCCGACTGAGTACCTCCCGCTGCAGCGTTTTCCTGTCGCTGTATCCATCGAAACCAAGGTGGCCGGAGCAAGCGCGGAAGAGGGAAGACTGCAGCTCGCCATCTGGACAGCTGCTTGGCATAATCGGATGGAACAGCTCGGCCTGGGCGGTAGGAATGGTTTGTTTTTGCCTACCCTGCCACTGATCCTCACGCACGATCACAGATGGGAGCTCTTTCTTGCAGCCGATCGTATCGACAAGATTGTAAGTCTTTTTTTCTCTTTTCTCCGTACCTTGTTCTCCAAGGCTCATGCGTATTCATAGGAAATTTTCGGCCCGCAGCAGATTGGGACAACGGACCATCTAGAAGGGATTTACCAGCTCCTAACCGCACTCCGCCATATTGGAACGTGGGTGGATACAACATTTCGTACGTGGGCAGTCGACTCGTTTGAACAACGTAGTTGTCCCGCCAGTCAGTACCTCGAATTTGGATATGTCGTTACTATCCTCCGACAGTGACGATACAAAATGTACCGGGTGGTGTACAGATGTGCCGCCCGGCATCCCCGACATCTGGGCAACGTAAGGGGGTGGGTCATATCGCAATCAGCTGGTTGAGACGAGCGAGCGAGTGGTTGGTCGAGAGGGAAGTGCATCTATAGACGTTAGGAAAGCGTCCTCTAGGTGTGCTGTTGGTTCTGCCTGACGATAGTGTCTTGACTTATGTCATGTAGCGTTAAGAGCCTGGGCAAGGCAAAGAAAGTATGCAAGAGAAAGAATCTTGGTTTTTATATAATGTAATGGCTGCCCTCTAGCAATACACCTCGCGATGCTCTTACCTATTCTCAGTAAACTCCATCACCTCCGAAGAGGCAAAAAGAAATTTCTGGCCCACACACATCCTTTTGCTTAGGCGACAATTACTTCATACTTCCCTGACCCCTGGGAGGCCCGCAAACAGTCGAGGCACGGCCTCTTGGGAAGAACTAGAGTCCGCTTCAACTGCTGCACGCTCGACGTGGCCATCGCAAGACGGGCTTGCCAATTACCGCAGGCCCTCACAACCACGCTCGTGCCAGGTAAATCGAGGAATTCATCCCATGAGTCTACCAAAATCAGGTTGTCCAAACTCTCGTCGGCTATACGGTCTTTCCGCGCCAATGCCCCGTGCCCATTAAAGCTGTGTGTTATTGCCATGACGTCCAAGCCCCCAAGGTGCTTAGCTTGGTCATTGATAGACACTAGCGACTCTATCAGTACAGTAAGGGTGTCACGGAGGCCACAAGTGCTAACGTCGACGGGTATCTTGAAGTCTGTGAAGGAAAGGTGTGGCGAGGTGCTGGAGAAATGGTCTTCGAATTTTCCGTTAAAAGGGAGGTGGTTAATGAGGTGCTATAAAGTGAGGTCGTGGTCCTTAAACCTGGGCGTCGAAGGAGGTACTAAGAAGGTTATTTCACGACGGCCGAGATTCCTAAATACCTGGATAATAGGGGGACTCTGTACTCTTTCGTCTAGGTTAGAGACTAGATTAGATATGACGTAGATGGAGTTACTGGTAAAGAGGATGGAGTTACTGGTAAAGAGGGTTATTATGCTATAGAGGGATATAGGGTGGATGTTAAACTTACCTGTCTTAAACATTATAATATAGGCGAAGCAGACGGCAAGCTGGTCCTTGTTGGTTAGAGACTTTTAGCTTCTCGATGGCGGCTGCTCACGTGAATTAACGTTAGCTGGGTTATCTCTCAATTCGGCCAACAAAGGCGAACGGGCGCTCCTCGAGGCATCGGGGGTAGAATCATTACCCTGCGGTAACTTAGCGGCTACAAAGTCGCTCATCGCTAGAGAGGGCATCTCATTGGCAATCCCATCACATCCACTAGGGCTATAAGTCAGACCCCTTATATTTCGCACACCCCTATCTCCGCACACTATCTAGATCCTTGGCACAAAACAGATCCCCAAACTTCCAACCACCACAACTTTATTTACAGACCAGATGTAAACACACAGTCTTCTGTTTCCGAATCCTCCGTTTCTGAAGTTTCTGACGATGTATCCACATTACGGCCGGCCTCGGCCTGAGCTGCACGTACGGAGGAAATAGTGGAGAATGACAAATTCGGATCTGGGTGCACCTTCCGCTTCTTAGAAGCTGTAGTTAACGCCAGGGTCTGCTTTAGAGACTCCACCGTTCGCTTAGCTACGGCCAGTTTAAAGGACTGTTTATTAAAGGCCTTCTCTACCTTCCTGAGGAATAACCAGTTACGTAGCGTGGCTTTAATCCCGGTTACGAATAGTCTTGCCTGATCCTTTAATACAGAGCTTTTCTGGGAAGTCTCCTAAGCTGTAGTTACGCCGTTATTAAGATCCAGAATGGGCTCTTAGAAGCTTTAGACCTTTAGGGAGTCGTTTAGAAGCGATATAAGGTTATTAGTATTACTATTCGTAAGGAGATGTCTCGACCCTAAGGGTTTAGTGATATTAACCAGTTATAGGCCGGAAGCCTTCTACCTAGCCTTAATATTTAACCCCGTAAGCGCTTTAAACCTTACCTAGTTATACACTATTAAGAAAGCTCGCTTACTTATAACTATATCCTTATAATGGCCGCCTTTTAGGACCTTTAGGATCTTAAAGCGGTAATACTGTTTTAAAGGGCTAAAGACCGAGAGATTTAAGGGTTAAAGCATGTAGGAGGTATGGGTTAAAAGATAAAGGAGGTGAACGTTATTCTTAAAAGCCTTAAGTATAAATCAGTTAGTAACGTAATTACTGTAACCGTTTAGAATTAGGAGTCTAGAGGTATTTAAGGGCTTAGGGGTAGTTAGGGGTAAGAATACTTTAGTAAATTAGGTATACCCTGTATTATTGTTAGTCTAGCTGTTTTCCGTTACGTAAAACCTTTAATCTTTAAAAACCTTTAAATTAGTAAGAAATTATTACTGTTAAACACTTATACCTTTAAAGATAACTAAGGGTGAGAGGCTTTAACTAAAGGTAAAGATACATTTAATAATTAAAGTTTAAGTCCGACTGTTAAAGGCTTTATATTATAAACTCTTATACTTACAGTACCTAAAGATTAGGCTGTTAGTTTTAAGGCTGTTAATAATATTAGTCTTATTTATATTCTACCTATTAGCTAGAGTGATAGCTATAACCCTTAAAAGCTGGAGACGGTTAAATTACAGCTAAATAACCTCCTTTATAACGTTTAAGACGCGAATAGAGTTAACCCCTTTATTCTTAACAGTCTTAAAGACTGGGTTATAGTAAATAAAGCGTTTAATCTAACGTTTACTAATAGAATCGAAATCTCCATAAGCTATATAGATTCCCTAGACTATAACTTAGACTTAGTAATATATAAGGGGGCACCCTAAGGCTGCCTGTAGAAGAATTTACCCTGTAAGGCGTTACTCTTATATTAAAGAAAGCTTAACACATAAGGTCTAGGTAACGGCTTTGGGTAGGCGGCCGTTAAGGCGGTTACGGAGAGTAGAGGGTAGGATACTGTAAAGCCTAGCAGCGGTGCGAACTGGCGCCCCCTTAAGGACTTTAGCGGTGGTGTTATAGAGGTCTGATTTGGTATATTTATAGGAAACTATTATAAGAAAGTGTATTAAAAAGGAGAAGTGAATTGGAAAAGAATTAATAGAAAGGGTAGAAGTTATATAAAGGGTTAGGGGGCTGGTAATTGCGATTTAACGCGCTTCTATTACAACCTGCACCTAACACAGGCCTTAAGAGGACTGGTGCAAGTTAAGACAGAACGTATAACAGGACGCTAACAGGTAAGGAGCGTTCTGAAGACAGCTTATTAAGCTAACACTCCTAAACAGGGGGTTCAATATTAATATAAGTCGCTATCTTATAATACATAAAGGTAAGTCTAAGTAGTAAGATATAAATAAATAATTAAATACTAATGTAAGGAATTAAAGTCCCTTATAACAGTTATAAACACAATTATAACTATCTATACTAACTAACCAAGAGGTACTTTACACTTTACTTAGTCTGTTATACTTAATAGTACATTATATAGTTATAACTAAGCAGTTAATTAAGTAATACTTAATATTATCGGTCCTTATAAACTACCAAGCACTTTCTTACTAGTTATAAGGGCTTCAGGTCTTTATACCCCTAACCTAATATATTTAAATAATATATACCGTCCTCCTACACTATTCCTTCTACAGGGGATTCGTCAGGCCGCTCCAACCTAAGTAACGGCTTGTAAGGTCGTCACACAATTCCCCCTCTTTAACATTCTTTTCCCATAAAGAATTATTAGGTTAGTTTCCTTCCTTTCCCACCTTCGTCACGTCTTCTAACCGCGTTAAAAAGCGTAAAAGATAAAGAAAACAGGAAAAGGCTCCTTATAACTGTCATATCCGTCTTACAAAATCTTTTAACGCTTTTAATTCGTAAATATCTCCCTGCACTTATTATTAAACTAAATCTTTACTATACTAAGTCGTAACGTAACCTAACAGCTACAGTAAGTGCCAGTCCGCTAGTATACTTTCCTTATATAACACGTTTAATCACTCTAACAAGTTTATTAAAGGTTTAGTAAATAAGAAAAAAGAACTAGATACCTTATATAACTAAACAGTTACTAAGTACCGTAACTCTCTTATAAAGTTATAACATATTAAAACTTAATAACATGTTATTAAAGCGAAGGTAATAAAAGTGTTTTCCTGTAAGGCTAAGGTTTTATCCTTCCAGGAGCAGGTAAAAGCAGCAGACCTAATCTAAGCTAAGCCAGCTTCCTAGGACTAGGACTCTTTCCTTACTAGTTTTCCCTTTAAAGGGTCGCCTTAACTTATAACGTCTTCTTAACTTAATTTATAACTTCCTTTCTTTAATAAATAAAAACAGCTCTTTAATATAGTAGCGGCGTACTTACTACCTTTAGTAAAAGGTCGTGGGTTTAAATCCTATAAGGATCTTCTGCTGCAGGTTTAAAACCTGGCCTAACTTCTCTACTCAGTCCAGTCCTAAGCCTTTAACAGCTTCTCTTTTTTTTTTTTATTAACTTCCTTTCTTAACAGTACTTATTCTCATAAACACGCTTCTCTACTACACACCGTTATATAACTAGTTTAAGAGACCTTAAGGCACACTATATTGCTTTTTACCCTTTAACTCCTTCCTTAAACCCACAGCAAAGTGTAAGTCCTTTAGTTATAAAGGGTAAGTTATCCCGTAAGCTACCGGTCTGTAACATCTTAGTTCTTTATATTACCATATATATAATTTATATAAAGCTTATTAAAAGCTTTAGAAACCTAGCCTCCTTATTAAGTTTAAAGTCCTTATAACCCTAGCTAAAGTTCTTAACAAATGTCTTTCTTTACCTATTAAGGAGTTTCCTATCACTTTTTAAGTTCTAAATCCCACAGTAATCTTACTTTTTAATATAATAATTTTAAATATCAGACTTTATCTTATTTCTAATTCTTATCATTAGCTTTAATTAATTAAGATTCTTCTAATAAAACTCCATAACTAGGTCTAGGCATTTAAGATTTTTAACAGGATCCTATAAGTTACTCTTAAGGCTATAATCTAACCACTTAATAAAATATTTAAACGTATTCTTTCCCTTTTATAAGTTTATAACTTCCTTAACGTCGTACTCGTCCTTATCAGCATTAACCTTAACCTTCTTTTCTAAAAGAACTCCCTTTAAGGCAGGTTTTAAAAGTAAGATATGAAAAACCTTAATCTACACCTTTATACTAATAGGTAAGTTTAACTTATAATTAAAAGTAGCGACTTTTTTCTTAACTTAAAATAATCCGTACCTTTTAAAGTTAAGATTCTTACTAAGCTGTTTTAAATACAGGTTTTATAAAAAAAAGTAAATATAATCCCCTTTTTAAAAAGTCAGTCCTTTAACTTATTCGCTATTATAATAAAGTCCTTTTTTAAGCACTAATTACTTAGTTTAATATTTATCAGTAAACTTCTTTATTCGTTCGCATATAAACTCGAGTTTAACTTATAGGTAGTTATACAGTTCTTACATTTAATTTACGTAAACTGTAGCTTCAGGGGTGCTGGTAAGTGGGCCTTAACAAAGCTTAAGCTCCTTACTATAATTAGTAAAAAATAATAACATACCTATTAACTTAATTAATATTATATTATAAACTATTTATATTATTAGTAATAACTTAAACTAATTATCTTATTTAAAGTTAACATAAGCTTAAAGATACGTTATAAGTATCTAGTTAACTTATTTTATTAACTATCCGTCTGTAAGTAGAAAGCTGTTAAAAGTTTACTCTTCACACCTATTCTCTACATTAACCCTTATTAAAACTTCAACATAATTAGCTTATCTTACTCTATAATAGTATTATTTAACTAAAGGTGTTATAAAACTACCTCTTTCTTAAAGATATAAGTAAGTTACTTTACTATTATATCCTGTAAGGTTAATAAGAAGTAAACTTACTTTATCAGTCTATTAATTATTATAAAGATTTAGTTATAAGTAACTCTTATAATAAGGTCTTTAAACTTTAAAATCCCAGTAACGAAGTTAAGCGAGACAGAGCTCTATAACACTTATAATACAGGAAGTGGTTTAAGAAGCTTATAAAGCTTATAATATTAGTTTTACTTTTAATAACAGATATTATAGTTATTAACCACTTCCTTAACTAGCTTTTTTATTCCTAAGAAAGTATACACTTATTAAGCCTGTATAAGAGTTTTAACTTAGCTTATATATCCTCTAAGTCAAGACTTATAAACTTATTAAATATACTCTTTTTACTTATTTAAACCATATATATACAGTTTCTCTTAATACTAAAGCTTTAGTTTTAACTTAAACGTACTATCTATACCTTCTAACAGCTATTCTAACTAATAACTAGTTTCATTATAATTTAAGTACATTAAGTACTCCTTACCATAATCCTATATATACCTTAAGAAATCCCTTAAGGGGCACTTATACTAATAAGTACCTTCCTTTAACCTTCTCACTTAAAAGTCCTATTACTATTAATAAATATTATACTTTATTTATAAATTTATATAGACATTAATAATTTATTTTAAAGTCTAATCATTTAACATTTATAATTTATATTCTAACATGCCGTTCTTAGCTTTATTAAACACAGTAATAAGAACTAAAATTAGATTAATATCCTTATAATCCTACTACTAACTAAAAGTATCAACTTACCTATTATCTTTTCCTTTAATATAATAGATTTAAAAGTAGAACAGGGCTATTAACTCTACCTACTGTGCTTACTGTAAGCTAAGCTCCTTTATTAAGAAGTACTGGAAGTTATTATAATTTAAAAAGACCTAAACTAATTCCTTTATACTATTTAAATACAGTACCCACTTAGTAAAACACTAAATAATTATTATTAATTCCTTATTATAAATTAGGTATTATAAAGCTAAGCTGTAAATCCCTTTTAATAAAAAGGTAATTAGGTAACGTTTTCCATCATCTTAAACTTAATTAAGCTCTCCACTAATTATAAATTCTAAGAAGTCCGTTTCGACTTAGAAAGGCTTTAAGAAATTAAAAAGGGTTAAGACTAATACTGTAACGAAAGTGTATTTAAAGTCTTCAAACACCTTCTACTGCTTATTAGTCTATTTAAACAGCTTACCTATTCCTATAAGCTTATATAATAGTTTTACGATTTTCATAAAGTATTTAATAAAGTATTAATAGAAGTTTATAAAGCTAATAAAAGCTTATAATTTTATTTAATTCTTTAAAGTAAGTTAATCCTTAACTGCTTTTATCTTCTTTAATTACATTTTAAGCCTTCTAAGAGTTACTTTAAACCTTAAATAGTTTAATTCCTAAACGTGGAAATAACTCTTTTCCAGGTTTACTATTAGCTTTACTTTCTTAAAAACTGTTAAAACCTATTATATATACTTTCAGTATTCTTTTAAAGTTTTAAAATATATTAAAACGTCGTTTAAATACATAAAGATAAACTTATTAAGGAAAGGGCAAAGAACATTATTAATAAGGCTTTAAAAAGTCGTAAGGGTGTTTATTAATCCTATAAGCATAACATAATATTAGTAATACCTATTATAAGTCTGAAAAACTATCTTATACTTATCCTTTTCCTTTACTTTAATATAGTTAAATCCCATAAGGAAATTAAAGCTAAAGAACTAATTTACTTTAACAATCCGTTCTTACATTTCCGTAATAAATAATAATAAGTAGCGATTTTTAATCGTATCTTTATTTAACGTTTAATAATTAATAACTATATGTAACTTACTATCTCCTTTTCTTAAGACGAATAGTATTAAATACCTTATTAAGGACTAAGACTTTATAATAAAACTATTTTTTAGGTTTTCACTAACATATTCCCTTAAGGCTTTATCTTACTAAAGGTTCAGGTAATAAGGTTAAAAGCTATAAAACTTTACTCCTAGCTTTAACTTAATTTCGTAGTCTTACAGTCTGTAATCCAGCAGTTACAGTATATTTTTTTAAAACAGAGTAAACTTTCTATACTCTATAAGTACTTTAAATAAGTTAATTTCTTCACTTATTTATAAATTAGCTTTTTACTTTTTTCTACCTTTTAAATTATTATTTAAGTAATGTAGTAAACTCTCTAATCCTTTAATTATCTTAATAAACTTAACCTAAACTATATTTAGTTTTAAGAGTTTAATATACTTCTAAGTACTTTATGCATCTTTAAAGCAGTTTAGTATTTTCTTAGCTTTTTCTAAATAGTAATTACTATTAAGGGACTTACCGAAAGTAAAGTAACTACTCCTTTAATTAATTATAAGGTTATACTTTTCTAATTAAGGTAGACTTAAAATTATATTATACCTTATTATTAATATAACGTTAAAGTCTACTTATTATTTATCCTTATCTACTTTAGTTAAAAGTAATGAGTGGTAAATAACTTTACTATTATTATACTAATATAAACCTCCTTCTCTATTTTAAATAGGAATAACCTTTTTATACTTTTAGTTAAGGAGTTTCCTTAAGTTAATTAGTAAGAGGTGTATTAGATTAGAAGTATTTCCGTTATTAATTACTACTTTTACCTTAAATGGCCTCCCTCTTCTATCTATTAGGTCGATACTAATAGAATAATACTTATACTCCTTTAATATCTAAATTATAATAACTATCTATCCTTAAAGTCTTATTTAACCTAACCTTTAAATACCTCTCCTTCTTCTTAAGGTTTTTACTAATTAGCAGATTACTGGTTTCCAGCCCTTTTAAAAGGCCTGTAACCTTTTCTTAATTCCTTTTAGAAAAACAGATAACTTTAATAAACCTAACGATTAACCTTCTTTAAGTTTTCACACTTTAACGTCTAGTTAACTTTAAATGGTTTAATATTCTGAAAATCCTTAATAAGTCGGTAATATACTTTATAAGACTAGATCGCAGTAATATCTTCTTACTCTTAGATCTATCTGTAATCTGTTTATTTCTACCACTTTTTAACTTTCCCTTTAAGGTAAATAAAACAGGTAACGGCTAAACAGTTACTAAGTGACCCTCTTTACTAGTAAACTGTAAGGGTCTAGTTAATTACAGTAACCTTTCACTTATTACTAAACTCTCTTATTAGGGAGTAGGAGATTTAATAGTAGGCTAGCTCTAACTTTATCTTTACGACAGCGTAATCTTATCTTTATATAATAGGGAAGTAGTTATAAAGGGCTTTAAACCTATTATATTAGTTAAAAGTGTAGTTGTTATATATATAATCGATCTATAATACGTCTTTATAACTAAGATAGTTAATATTAACCACAGGTGTTATAGTTGTAAAGTATAGGATAAGTAAAGTAATACCTTATTTTTTTTCTTCTTCCACTTACCTTTAAGTACATTACTTCTCCTAAACTTCTTCTTAAAACTTAGGTAATAGTAACTTAGTTTATTCTTCTATAAAATAGTCTTCCCTAATAAGTTAGTACTTAAGTTAGTTAGTAAAACTGTTGGGTTTTCACAACCCTAGCCCGGCCAGTGTGGCTGGAACAGTGTGGCTGGATCCACCCAGCCGCTCCGCGGCTGGATCCGTGGATCCGCGCACCCACGAAGCCACTAGCTTCGTGGATCTGCACAGCTAAGAACGCCAGACTCCACTGCCAACCTTGTATTCAGTTAGCTAACCTCGCTTCGCAGAAGTAAGTGTGGCTAATGCACTTTGTGCACTGGCCACCCTCACGGCTATAATAACACGGCTTCCACTCTTAAAGATAGAAATAATTAATCACTTTTAACACACTCTGCTTTTTAAAGCCTTGACCCCTTTTGCATTTTAACAGGTTATGAGCCTGGAGTCTCCTCCTTCTGCACTACTCTAGCTTCCAGCCACTGTATTACTTTAGCTTCCAGCCACTGCACCACCTAGCTTCCAGCCACTGCACTACCTGGTTTCTAGCCACTTGCTGCATTTTATGTAAGTAATTATACACTGTAATCCGCAGGTATAAGTTGTGTTTACAGTTATGAATAATAATAACCTACGTGGCCTAAAAACACTTATGTTTGGCTTAGTGGTATAACCCTTTACACTTTAACTTTGGATTTGTGAAGGTTGTAAGTTTAACTTGCGTATAAGTCAGGTTCTCCTATGTTTATATAAATAATTATACACTATTATACGTAGTTATAAATTATGTTTCATAATTTAGAATAAATAATAACCCATTTAACTGTATAAAACACTTGTGTTTAGCCTAATGGTATAACCTTCCACATTTCACTTTTAGACTTATAAAAGCTGTAAGTTTAACTTACATATAAGCTGGATTTTTTCCACTTTATATAAATAATTATACTGTAATATATAAGTATAAGTTGTGTTTATAATTGTAAATAATAAATATAATTATATAAAACACTTATATGTTTAGCCTAATGGTATAAACTGTTTATAATTTACCTTTAGATTTGTAAAGGTTGTGAGTTTAACTTATATATAAGTTAAGATTTTTCTACCTTGTGGATTTACCTGGTGTGTAATCACTTTGATTAAACTGTGTTTGGAAAATTTAACCTATTTAGTAGTTTCTTCTAAGCAGTCTAGACTCCTAATATTACAAACCACTGTATTTTATAGAGGTATAAGATAAAGCCTGCTATGGCTGAAAAACTAGATTAGAAACTCTCCTAATGGAGAGAAGAAAAAATAACAGCTGTTTTAGCTGTAGAACTTTCAGAATCAGCCTTATAAACTGAAGATGAAGATATTATATTTAAAAACGTTCCAGCACTTAATAATAATAATACTTATACTCTTTTAAATACTATAATAAATAACCCTTTGGTTCTAAAGTATAGCTTAAAGGATTTATTAGATTGGGTAAAAGATTCATATATAGAAAGAGATATAAATCTTATATATAAATTTATATTTAATACTGGCATATTAGTCTATGTAATAAGTAATAAATCATGGTTCACTTTATATAAAGAAATAAATACCACTGTGAAGTGGGGTGAAGTAAAAACCCTACTAGTATGTGGAGAAGGAACATGTAAAATAACCTTCACTGATACTGGGAAAGAAGCCACTCTAAGGAAGTGTTTCTATATACCAGAATTAGGTATAAATATAATAAGTGCTACTACACTGCCTCTAGATATCCTTTAAATTGGTGGAAATAATACCCTTATTATAATAAAAAATAACTAAGTAATAATAAAAGGGCAAGTGAAAGAAGGTTTATACTTTCTGCCTGTATAACCTTTTATATACTTTATAAATATAATAATGGATTTACTTTATTAAAGATTCGCTTATATAAATAAACAGAATCTGCAGAATCTGGTGAAAAATACTATAATAAATAACTACTATAAATAAAATAATAATAATAATAATACCTGCTTAAAATGTGAAGTGTGTGCGTAAGCAGAACTTCTAAATAAACGAAATAAAGAAAGTAGTAATAAAATATAATATAACTATATGGAAAAAATATCTAATGACCTCTATAGGCCGTTTAGAATAAAAACACATAATAAAAAATCATACTTTATAACCTTCTTTAATAAAAAATCTAGATATTTAGAGGTACAGCTCTTAGCTAATAAAATAGAAGTACTTTTAGTATTTTTAGAATATAAAGTAAGGGCTAAGAATAATATAAAAGGATATAAAATACGTGTTTTTTAATGCAATAATGGGACTGAATATAAACACCTTTTAAAGTACTTGATTAAAGAAGGTATAATAACACAATTAAGTCCTCCATACACATATAAATGTAATGGCTTATTAGAAAGAATAAACAGAATAATAATGGTTAAAGTACGTGTAGTATTAATATAATTAAACGCACTGAAATACCTATGGGGTAAAGCACTTTAAGCTATAATATATATATATAACAGAACACCTTACAGTGCTTTTAGATTTAAAACTCTATACGAAGTGGTTAATAATATAAAACTAAATATTAATAATATAAAGATCTAGGGTTTAATAACATATTATAAAATTAAAGGACCTAAATGATTAAAATTAGAACTATAAGCTGAAAAAGGAATTTTAGTAGGCTATAGTGAAGATAATAATAATTATAAAGTCTTTAACTTAAAATTAAGAAGAATAATATGGTTAAGGGATGTAAAAGTCCTTAAAGGCCAGTTTTTGAAAGAAAAACAAATAAAACATATCTCTTTTTAAGAAGAAGTAGAAGAAATCGAAGCTGAAGGCTTTAATATAACTGATACACTATATAATAATAATTTAAATAATCTAAATAATAATAATTTAAATAATTAAAATAATAATAATTTAAATAATAATAATTTAAATAATAATAATAATTTAAATACTAGAATAATAATTAGGTCATAAACACGCCGTATAAATTCTAGTTAAGATATAGCTCTCTCTCCACCTTAAGTGGTGGTAGAAATTCCCAGAAAGAATGATAAATACTATAATTAATATTAAAGGATCCTTATAAACCTTATTATAAATAACGTTAATATATTTTATATAAAAGATACTTAAAAAGAGCCTTCCACTTATAAATAAGTAATAACTAGGCCAGAAAAAGAATAGTGGAATAATTCTATACGTGAAGAATTAGAAAAGCTTGAAAATCAACGTATATAGGAGCTGGTTAATTTACCACATGATAGAAAGGCTCTTAGAGGCCGTTGGGTATATAAAAAGAAGATAAATAATACTAATAATATTATAAAATATAAATTAAGATAGGTAGTTTAAGGATTTAACCAGGTTGAATTTCTAGATTATTTAAAAACCTTTTTTACAGTATGTAGGCCAGAAACATACCGAATACTATTTGTAATAACTATATTAAATAAATGGCCTATATTATAATATGATGTGAAAAATGCCTTTGTGTATGCAGACATCGATTAAGAAATATACGTATAACTACTTACTGGTTTTTATAATAATAATAATAAAGTCTGTCGGTTGTGTAAAGCGCTGTACGGCTTAAAATAAGCTCTAAGGCTGTGGTATAAACATTTATTAAAGATATTAAATAAGTTGGGATTTGTTATATTTAATTACGATAAAGGTGCCTTTATAAATCTAACTATACAGTGTATAATATTATGTTATATTAACGATATAATAATAAGTGGTCCTGAGGCTGATAATATAATTACCTAAATAAATAAAGTAAAGGACGATATAAAACTATAAGCACTGGGTGAAATAAATACATTCCTGGGAATAAATATCTTAATAGATTATAAAAATAATAAATTATATATACACTAAAATAACTATATTAGAAATATATTAGAAAAATATAATAAAAATAACATACATCTAAAAAATAACCCTCTTCCAGCTAATAAATTGTAAGGTAATAATTAGAAGGCTTTACAGGAAGAAATAACAATATACTAACAATATATAAGGTTATTATTATATCTAGCCTTGAAAACAAGACCTGATATAGCCTTTACAGTTCAGTACTGCGTAAGATACTACTCTAACCCTGGAATTCTACACTTCTAAGTAGTAGATAATATATTCGGCTATTTAAATAAATATCCTGATTTAGGAATAATATATACTAGAGTAAATAATTATAATCTTATAATAAAAACCTATAGCGATTCAGACTAGGGTAACTGCCTTAACAGTCGAAGATCAACTACTGGATATCTAACTACCCTTAGCAATAATTTAATAAGCTGGGGAGTTACATTATAGAAATCAGTAGCGCTTTTAAGCACAGAAGCTAAATATATAGCTATAACAGAATATAGTAAAGAAACAGTTTATCTACAGAATATTATAAATGAATTAAATAATTCACTATAATTAAAAATACTAATAAATATACCTGTTATATTAGAAGATAACACAGGTGCTATAAAACTTAGTTATAATGCAGAATTTCATAAAAGAACTAAGTATATTAATATAAAATACCATTATATAAGAGAACTAGTTAAAAATAACAAAATAAGAATACTATATATAAATATTAAAGAATAACTAACAGACCCCTTAACAAAATTAATAACTGGCCCTATACTTAATATATGGCGTAATAAAATCGGGCTTGAAAAATATCAGCCCAGGGGGGTAGAAAAATAAGAAGGTTTTTTATTTAATTATAAAGATTTTCCTTTAAATACAGAGGTTTTACTATAAATAATAATTTTTCCTCTGAATAATAAATAAAATAAAAAGGTTTTTATAAATAAATAATATCTTTTTTCCTCTAAATAAATAAGCATTATAAAGAGGTTTATTTTTTCCTTTATATAATAAAGGTTTTACTTTTTTCCTTTAAATAATAATAAGAGCTAGTCTAAGCCTTTATAGTAAAGACGTTAGATTACAGGGGGGTGTTGGGTTTTCACAACCCTAGCCTGGCCAGTGTGGCTGGAACAGTGTGGCTGGATCCACCCAGCCGCTCCGCGGCTGGATCCGTGGATCCGCGCACCCACGAAGCCACTAGCTTCGTGGATCTGCACAGCCAAGAACGCCAGACTCCACTGCCAACCTCGTATTCAGTCAGCTAACCTCGCTTCGCAGAAGCGAGTGTGGCTAATGCACTTCGTGCACTGGCTACCCTCACGGCTATAATAACACGGCTTCCACTCTTAAAGATAGAAATAATTAATCACCTTTAACACACTCTGCTTTCTAAAGCCTTAACCCCTTTTGCATTTTAATAAAAACGAACTTTATTATAAAGTTATAACTTAATCTCTACTACTTTATCTTTAAACGTTACAGTAAAGCCTTTAACTTATAAATCTTTCACTTTATTTACTAGCTTTTAATATTTTTCCTTTAGCTTCTAAATTCTTCACTAATATACTTACTTCGTACCTTCTTAAAAGATCTTTAAAGTACTGGTTTAAAACACACTAACCTTAATGTAAGGTAGCTATTTAAGCTATCCTTCTTCTAAGGAGGTAAGGGTACTAACCTACTTAATATACTTAAAACGTTTAAAAGTCTTAAGGGGTATTATTAAGAAGAACTTCGGTTTTTCTAATTTAACTCTTTTAGTTTACTCTCTTTCGCTTTTTAAAGCTTACTTTACCACTTAAGTAACTTAAAGAGCTAGTTTTTTTAACTTTTACCACTATCTTAATAAGGTTTAAGTTAAGGTCCTTTTTTAACTTCCTTAATTCTTAAGCTTATAACGTAAGGGTTTTAAAACTTATAATAACTAATTAAAACATTTCTTCTTAAAGTCAGTCTTCTATAACTTACACCTTTAGTTATTTTAAGTTTCTACTTTAAAGTTAGTTTATAAGAACCTACACCTTTATAACTAACTCGTTTAAAATACCTTTAAAGACTAGATACATTACGTTTTAAGGTTCTTCCTTTTCTTCTTCCTTATCTCCTAAGTCACACTTATCCATTTAAGTGTAGTTTTCTTTATTACTTACTATCTTAACGTAAACGTCTCTTAAGTTAAACTTAACGTGTTTTCCTTTATTTAAGACTAGTTGCTAACTAACTTACTTTAACGACAGGCACTGCCGTGTTATATAGCCTTTCTTACTACAGTTAAAGCATTAAACTTAAGATAGGTCTTTAAACTACTTTTACTATTATTATCATTAACGTTTATCACAGTTAAGTTAGTTTTAACAGTTTACTATACTAATATCTATTAACCTAATTGGAAGGTAGTAACCTGTTACAATTAACTAACTCCCCTTTTTAAGTTTACTTAACTAATAAGGGGTTTGTTCCTTTTAGGAGTTCTTTCGATAATAGTGATTATAATACTAATTATTAGCCTTAATAGCTATCTTAACTAACTCTTAAAGATAATCCAGTCAGTCCTCTCAGTAAAGGTCTCTAGTAACATACTCCTTTAAACTACTCCAGAACAGCATTACTAAAGCCTCCTAGCTAAGCCTAATCTTTACAGCTTCCAGTTTAAAGCGCGTAGAGAACTTAAAGATTAAAGACGTCTACCTTAAAGTTATAAGGTATTATTTAACCTGTCTTAAAGTGTTTAACTCTCTAAACTCAGTTTAGAGTTAATTAATAAAAACGTTAAAATCGTTAAAGAGAGCTTAAGTCTCAAGGGCCTCCTTACATACTTTATTTATAAAGAGGTTGTTAATTATCTTCACATAAGGTTTATACTAATAAGCCGTTACTTTATCTAGTAAAGCTCTAGCAAACTTAACCTTTCCTTCTTCTTCGAAAAACTATTTATTATAATACGTAATATAACTTTAAAGTTAAGCTATCTAAGACTTTAATTACGTAAAGTCTCCTTTAAAGCGCGATAAAGGGAGGAGCTTTACTCGTTTCTTCTGTAAGCCCTTAAGGTTATTATTCTCTAACTTAACAGCGTTAAGTTAAACTTAAAGTTTCTTAATAAGGCTAATACAGCTCTTAATATCCCTAAGAAAAGCCTTATTAAGTTCCTTAACCAGCCCTTACTAGTTAAAGTGTAACTCTTTAAGGTGTGCAGCTAACTTATTAACAGTAGGGAGCTAAAGTTAAGCTTAAGCTTCCTTAAACTCTTTACCCTTTTTAAAGGTTAATATATTAGTAATAAGGGGGGAGGTAATATTTAAGAATTTAATAAACAGCGTTTAAAACTAAGACGTTAATATCGTATTATAACCTACACCTAACACAGGCCTTAAAAGGACTAGTATAGGTTAAGACAGAACGTATAACAGGACATTAACAGGTAAGGGGCGTTCTGAAGACAGCTTATTAAGCTAACACTTTTAAATAAGAGGTTTAATATCAATGTAGGTTACTGTCTTATAATACATAAAGGTAAGTCTAAGTAGTAAGACATAAATGAACAATTAAATACTAGTGTAAGGAATTAAAGTCCCTTATAACGGTTATAAGCACAACTATAACTATTTATACTAACTAACTAAGAGGTACTTCGTACCTTACTTAGTCCGTTATACTTAGTGGTGCACTACACAGTTACAGCTAAGCAGTTAACTAAGCAGTACTTAGTGTTATTAGTCCTTATAAATGTGACGACCCCGCAGGCCGTCGCTTGGGCCGGGGTGGCCCGACGAATCCCCCGTAGAAGGAACAGTGCAGGAAGGTAGTACGCACGGTACTGCGCACTGGGCCAGGGGTGCAAAGACCCAAAGCCCCTACAACCAATCGTTAAGTGATCACTCTGATCTCGCCAAAGGCACGGTGATCATAGTGATCAGAGGTATTCTGATCACTGTGATCACTCTTTATATTAAGTAAACATAGTGATTAAGGTACAAAGTACCCCTTAGCTAATTAGTATAAATAGCTATAGTTATGCCCACAATTACCGTAAGGGACTTTAGTTCCTCACACTAATATTTAATTATTCATTTATGTCCTACTGTTTAGACTCACCTCTGTGCATTATAGTAACAGCGACCTACAGTAACATTAAACCCCCTATTTAAGAGTGCTAGCTTAACAAACCGTCTTTAGAACACCCCTTACCTATTAACGTCCTGCTATATGTTCTGTTTTAACCTACACCAGTCCTCTTAAAGCCTGTATCAGGTATAGGTTGTAATACGATATTAACGTCCTAATTCTAAACGCTGTTTGTTGAATTCCCAGATACTACCTCTCTCCCACTAATATATTAACTTCTAGAAAAAGTAAGGAGATTAAGGAAACATAAGCTTAGCCTTAACTCCTTACTATTAACAAATTAACTATATGCCTTAAAAACTTAAACTTTAACTAGTAAGGACTGGTTAAAAAACTTAACAAAGCCTTCCCTAAAGACATTAAAAACTGTATCGGTTTTATTAAAAAACTTTAAACCTAATTTAACGCTGTTAAGCTAGAGAATAATAACCTTAAAGGCTTATAGAAGAAACGGGTAAAGCTCCCCTTACTGTTACGTTTTAAGGGAGACTCTACGCAGCTAAAGTCTTAAATAACCCAGCTTTAGAGTTATGTCACTTACTACGATAAGTAATTCTTCGAAGAAGAAGGAAAGGTTAAGTTCGCCAGAGCCTTACTAGACAGAGTAGCTACTTACTAGTATAAACTTTATATAAAAATAATTAACGACCTCTTTATAAACAGAGTGTGTAAAGAAGCCTTTAAAACTTAGGCTCTTTTTAACGACTTTAACGTTTTCATTAATTAACTCCAGACTAAGTTTAGAGAATTAAACACCCCTAGGTGGGCTGAATAACGCCTTATAACCTTAAGATAGACGTCTTCAGTCCTTAAGTTCTCCATATACTTTAAACTGGAAGTAATAAAGACTAAACTTAGCTAAAAGGCCTTAATAATGCTATTCTAAAGCGGTCTAAAGGAGCACATTACTAGAGACCTCTACTAAGAAGATCGGCCAGACCACCTTTAAAAGCTAGTTAAGATAGCTATTAAGGCCAATAACTAGTATTATAATTACTATTACTAAAAGAACTTCTAAAAAGAACAAACCCCTTACTAGCTAAGTAAACTTAAAAAGGGGAACCAGTTAACTGTAACAGGTTATCACCCCAGGTTAATGGATATTAGTATAATAAATTAGTAGAATTAACCTAACTGCAATAAACCTTAACGATAATAACAGCAAAAGTAAACTAAGGACTTATCCCAGGTCTAATACTTTAACTGTAATAAGAAAGGACATATAGCACGGCAGTGCCTGTTACTAAAGTAAATTAGTTAAAAGCCTGTTTTAAAAGGAGAAAAGCACGTTAAGTTTAACTTAAGAGACGTTTACGTCAAGATAGCAGGTAACGAAGAAGACTACACTTAGATAGATAAGTGTAACTTAAAAGAGGATAAAGAAGAAGAAGAACCTTAAGATGTAGTATACTTAGTCTTTAAAAGTATCTTAAAAGAGTTAGCTATAGAGGTGTAAGTTATAAAAGACCAACTTTAAAGTAGAAACTTAAAACTGCTAAAGGTATAAGTTATAAAAGACTAACTTTAGGAAGAAATGTTCCGGTTAGTTGTGGCAGGCCTTAAAAACCTCACCCTGTAAGCTTAGGAACTAAGGAAGTTTAGGAAAGACCCTAACTTAAACCTTATTAAAATAGTAGAAGGAGTTAAAGAACTAACCCTTTAAGCTACCTAAACGGTAAAGTAAGCCTTAAAAGGTAAAAGAGAATAAACTGAGAGAATTAAACTAGAGAAATGGAAATTCTTCTTAACAGTGCCCTTTAAGACTCTTAAACACTTTAAGTACGTTAAGTGGATCAGCACCCTCACCTCCCTAGAAAAGGGACAGTTTAAATAGCTACCTTACACTAAAGTTAGTGTGCCTTAAACTGGTACCTTAAGGGTCCCCTAAGAAGGTATGAAGCAAACACACTAATAAAGGATCTAGGAATTAAAGGAAAAGTATTAAGAATTAATAGATAAAATAAAGGACTTACAAATTAAAGGCCTTACTATAACATTTAAGGACAGAGTGGTGGAAATTAGGTTAAAACTTTATAATAAAGTTCGCTTCGCTAATTAGCTTAAATATTAACTTGTTAAGGAAGACTACTTTATAGAAGAATAAGTTAAGTTACTGCTATTTAAGTTCTGGGAAGAAGTTTAAGAGAAATAACGCATATAAAGGTAAGTGGAAAAAGAGAAAGAATAAGGCACCACTTCCCCTATTCTATACTTTATAACTGTAACACTTATAGTTAATATTAATTACCCTAGTTATAAGGATATATTATAGATTAATTATATGTACGACAACTGTACTCTTAACCAGCATTATAGATTTAAGGCCCTTTATAACCACTTCCTTAATACATAGAAACAGGATTACACTATTATAAGAGTAAAGTTAGAACCGGCCTATTACTAAGTTTCTTACTCCTTAATAAGAGAGTTTAGTAATAAGTGGAAGGTTACTGTAATTAACTAAGCCCTTACTATATGCTGGTAAGGAGGAGTACTTAATAATTGCCTAATCGTAACGTACTCGTTATATCTTAATAGAAAAGCTAGAGAGTGGCAGAAGTGGGAAGATTACTAACAGATTTAAGAGTAAAAGGACATTACTGTAATCTAAGCCTGTAAAGTATACTATTAATTTATTAAGGACTTTAAGAACATTGTACTGTTTAAAGTCGACTGGATATTAAGGTGTAAGAACCTAGGAAAAGTTAACCGTTAAGTTTACTAAAGCTGCCTGTTTTTCTAAAAGGAATTAGAAAAAGGTTACAAGCCCTTTAAAAGGGCTGGAAACTAATAATCCGCTAGTTAGTAAAAACCCTAAGAAGAAGGAGAGGCACTTAAAGGTTAGGCTGGATAAGACCTTAAAGACAGATAATTACTATAACTCAGATGTTAAAAAAACATAAGTATTATTCCGTTAGTGTCGATTTAATAAACGGAAAAGGGAGGCCGTTTAGGGTAAGAGTAGTGATTAATAGCGGGAGTGCTTCTAACCTAGTATACCCCTTATTAGTTAACCGAAGGAAACTCTTAAATAAAGAGTATAAAAAGGTTATCCTTATTTAAAATAGTGAAGGAGGCCTGTACTAGTATAATAACGGTAAAGTCACTTATTATTTACCACTCTTAATTAAAGTAGATAGGGATAAATAATAAGTGGACTTTAACGTTACACTAGTTACAGGGTATAATATAATCTTAGGTCTACCTTAGCTGGAAAAATATAACCTTGTGATTAATTAAAGGAGTGGCCACCTTGCCTTCAGTAAGTCCCTTAACTGTAATTACTATTTGGAGAAAGTTAAGAAGGCACTAAACCGTTCTAAAGATGTATAAAGCATTTAAAAGCACGTTAAACCCTTAGAATTAAGCACAGTTTAGGTTAGGTTTACTAAAACAGTTAAAGGACTAAAAGGTCTACTATATTACTTAAATGACGATTTAAAAGGTGGAAAGAAGTAAGAAGCTAACTTACAGATAAGTGAAAAAGTCAACTTATCTAAAGTACTTGCTAAATATAAAAAGTTTACCCTATTTTGAAAAAAGATACTGTAACTACTAGACTATAGACTATAGGATTATAAAATCAAACTGAAGCTGGGAGCGAAACTTCGTAACTTTTAACTTTACCACTTAAACCCTTAGTAAGCTAAGGCCCTATAGGAGTATATTAATAAGAACTTGAAGAATAGGTTTATTATAGAGTCCCAGTCCTTAGTAGGGTACCTAGTGCTATTTATCTTAAAGAAGGGAGACGGTAAGCTACGTATAGTTATTAATTACTAAACGTTAAATAAGGATACGATTAAAAATCGCTACCTATTATTACTTATTATGGAAATGTGAGAGTAGATTATTAAGGTAAACTGGTTCTCTAGCCTTAACTTCCCTATAGGATTTAACTATATTAAAGTAAAGGAGGAGGACGAATATAAAACGGCTTTTCAGACTTATAATAAGCATTACCAGTACTGTGTTATGCTAATAGGATTAACAAATGCCCTTGTAACTTTTTAAGGCCTTATCGACAGTATTCTCCACCCCTTCTTTAATAAGTTTATCTTTATATATTTAAATAACATTCTAGTTTATTCTGAAACTTTAAAAAAACATTAAAAACATATATAATAAGTTCTAACAGCTCTTAAGAAAGTAAAGCTAATAGTAAACTTAAAGAAAAGCCACTTTTACGTTTAAGAACTAAACTATTTAAAGTTTAAGGTAACCCTTAGAAAGCTTGAAATATAACTAGAGAAGACAGAGGCAATTAGGGATTAGCCCACTCTAAAGAATTAGAAAGAGTTATAAGCTTTTATCAGCTTTACGAACTTTTATTACTATTTTATTAAGTATTTTGCAAAAATCGTAAAACTATTTTACGAACTTACAGGTAAGGGAAAGCCATTTAAGTAGACCGACAGATAATAGAAGGCGTTTAAAGACCTTAAACACACCTTTATCACAACACCAGTCTTAGCCCTCCCTGATTTCTTAAAGCCTTTTTAAGTCGAAATAAACTCCTCAGAATTCACAATCGGCAGAGAATTTAACTAAGTTTAAGATAATAGGAAACGCTACCTAATTACCTTCTTATTAAAAAGAATCTATAAACCAGCCTTATAATACCTAATCTATAATAAGGAACTAATAGTAATTATTTAATACTTTACTAAGTAGGTACTATATCTAAACGGTACAGAAGAACCAGTCCAAGTCTTCTTAAATTATAATAACCTCCATTACTTTTTAATAAAGGAACTTAACCTATAGTAAGTATAATAAGTAGAATTAATAGCCCTATTCCACTTCCAGATTCACTATATTAAAGGAAAAGATAATAGGTAAGCCGATACCTTTAATTAGAGATAAGACTATAAGGATGCTAACCTAATCCTAATCCCCGTTATTATATTTAACAAAACAAAGAACGGCACCTTAAAACATACATTACAAGTGTTAGACAACTAGATATTAAAATAAACTATTAACGTGTATATAAACTTATAAATAGAGTATAATATCTATTAGTAATAATAAGACTTTTAAGTAAAAAGGTTAGTAGAAGGTACTTATAAATATAAGTGCCCCTTAGGAGACTTTTTAGGGTATATATAAGATTGTGGGAAGGAATACCTGATATATCTAAATTATAATAAAACTGGTTATTAGCTAGAATAGCTGTTAAAAGGCGTAAACAGCACGCTTAAACCAGGAGTAAAGCTTTAGTATTAAGAGAAACTGTACATTTATAACCTAGTTAAGAGAAAGGAGTATGTCCAGTAGGTTTATAAGTCTTAACTTAAAGGATATATAAGGTAAGTTAAAACTCTTATATAAGCTTAATAAACGTACACCTTCTTGGGAATAAAAAAGCTGGTTAAGGAAGTGATTAATAACTGTAATATCTGTTATTAGAAGTAAAATCGACACTATAAACCTTATAAGCTTCTTAAACCACTCCCCGTACTATAAGCGCTATGGAGTTTAATCTTACTTAACTTCGTTACTGGGATTTTAAAGTCTAGGGACCCTGTTATAAGAGTCACTTATAACCAGATCCTTGTAATGGTTAACAGATTAACAAAGTAGGCTTACTTTCTGCTAACTTTAAAGGATATAACAGTAAAGTAATTTACTTATATTTTTAAGAAAAAGGTAGTTTCACAATACCTTTAGCTAGATAACATTGTTACTAATTAAGATAAGCTAATTATATTAAAGTTCTAGTAAAAACTAATATAAAGAATAGGTGTGAAAAGTAAACTTTTAATAACTTTCCACCTATAAACAGATAGTTAAATAAAACGAGTTAATTAAATACTTATAATATATCTCTAAGCTTACGTTAACTTTAAATAAGATAATTAGCTTAAGCTATTACTAACAGTATAAATAGCCTATAATATAACGTTAATTAAGTTAATAGGTATGTTACTGTTCTTCACTAATTACAGTAAGGAGTTTAAACTCTATTAAGGCCTGCCTACCAGTACCCCTTAAGCCGCAGTCCACGCAGACCGGATGTAAGAGCTACATAACCACTTATAAGTTAAACTTAAGTTTACACGCGAACAAATAAAAAAGTTTACTAATAAATATTAAACTAAATAACTAGTATTTAAAAAAAGACTTTACTATAATAGCGAATAAGTTAAGGGACTAACTCTTTAAAAAGGGGATTACGTCTACCTTTTTTCATAAAACTTACATTTAAAATGGCTTAATAAGAAGCTTAACTTTAAAAAGTATAAACCGTTTAGAATTAAGAAAAAGGTCGCTACCTTTAATTACAAACTAAACCTACCCACTAGTATAAAAGTGCAGACTAAGGTTTTTCACATCTCACTTTTAAAACCTGCCTTAAAAGGAGTTCCTCTGGAAAAGAAGATTAAAATCAACACCGACAAAGACAAATATAACGTCAAAGAAGTTATAGATTTACAGAAGGAGAAAAACGCGTTTAAGTATCTCGTTAAGTGGCTAAACTACAACCTTAAAAGTAATTTATAGGAACCAGTTAAAAATCTTAAGTGCCCAGACCTAATTACAGAGTTCCATTAAAAGAATCCAAACTAATTAAAACTAATAATAAGAACTAAAAATAAGATAAAATCTGATATTTAAACTATTAAACTAAAGAGTAAAACCACTATAGGACTTAAAGCTTAGGAAACAGCAGGAAACTCCTTAATAGGTATAGAAAGACATTTATTAAAACCCTTAACTAGGGTTATAAGGACCTTAGACTTAATAAGGAGGTTAGGCCCCCCCTGGAGTTCCTAGCGCGTTCTGTATAAAAATAAGTACTGTTAAAAAAAGTCAGCAAAAAAGAAAAAACAAGCAGGTACGTTACCGTTACGTTAGGAAAAGCTGTTTTTGTTCGTTAAAAAGAAAAAAGTGACAGATTAAGTTAAAAAGAAGTTACCAGTTACAGCAATCCCTTGGAAAAAGAACCACATACTGGCCCTACTAAGAGGCTCCCCTAGTTAAACTTAGGAACTAATACAGTTACTTCTTAGGCCTTACGCTCCTCTTCCGCTATAATGTTAAACTTATAGCTAAAAAGTTCATCTACCCACTATGCTAGTCCCTTCTATTAGTCCTTAAGGCGCAGGAGTTTAAAGGCCATGTTACGGAGAAGGAGGGCGATTTCACACTCCTTAACGTTAAGGTACTTCTTTTCGTCTAAAACCCCGTACAGAATAGACGGATTATTCCCGTAAACGTTATAAGATAAGTATACAGTCCCACTAGCTACCATATAATAGCCGCACAACTTACTTTTACTAGCCACCTTACAGTCTGGCAGGTTTAGGCGGCAGCAGTAACTACACTTTACAGGTATAATAATCCCGAAAGTAAAAATAAACTTAATGTTAATAATACAGCATTTAATTAATAAGGGCGCTGTGTTTCTCCTATTCTTAATTACCTGGTTAGACGATATGATAACTAGCGAAAGGAAGAAAGAACGTACAAATAGTTCTTTATAGAAAAAAAACGTTAAAAAGGGGGAATCGTGTGACAACCCCGTAAGCCGTCGCTTAGGCCGGGGTGGCCTGACAAATCCCCTGTAAAAGGAACAGTGTAGGAAGGCAGTACGCACGGTACTGCACACTAAGCTAAGGGTGTAAAGACCCAAAGCCCTTACAACCAATCATTAAATGATCACTCTGATCTCGCTAAAGGCACAGTGATTATAGTAATCAGAGGCATTCTAATCACTGTGATTACTCTTCGTGTTAAGTAAGTACAGTAATCAAGGTACAAAGTACCCCTTAACTAATTAGTATAAATAGCCATAGTTATGCCCACAACCACCGTAAGGGACTCTAATTCCTCACGCTAGTATTCAATTATTCATTTATATCCTACTGTTCAGACTCACCTCTGTGCATTATAATGACAGCGACCTACAGTGACATTAAACCCCCTGTCTAGGAGTGTTAGCTTAACAAACCGTCTTCGGAACGCCCCTTACCTGTTAGCGTCCTGCCATACGTTCTGTCTTAACCCACGCCAGTCCTCTCAAGGCCTATGTCGGGTGCAGGTTATAATAATAAACCACTAAGCACTTTCTTACTAATTATAAAGGCTTCAGGTCTTTACACCCCTAGCCTAATGTGTTTAGATAGTGTACACTGTCCTCCTACACTGTTCCTTCTACGGGGGATTCGTCAGGCCGCCCCAGCCCAAGTGACGGCCTACAGGGTCGTCACAGCTTCGCGTGTCACGCGAAGCTAGGGGTGTGTGGAATGTAAGGGGTCTAACTTAGCTATTAGTATTAATAGCATTATATAGCCTGGTATTAGGCGGTGTAAGGGTCTGGGGATGCTAGGGCATATAAGCGTTAAGGTATTACTCGCTTTAGTTCCTTCAAATAGCTAATGTTTACTCTGCCAAGCATATGCCGCTTCGTGTAAGGATGTCTTTAATGTCTTAATGCTAATAGTCGCCTTTTCTGGATGTTAGTAAATCCGTGTTACATTAGCAAATGCTATAAGGGAGCATTCCTGCTCTTTACTACAATAGTTATAAGAATTAACCCCCTTAAGCCACTAGCTCTAGATAAATAAGCGTAACTGTTAAAATGCAAAAGGGGTCAAGGCATTAGAAAGTAGTGTGTGTTGAAGGTGATTGATTATTTCTATCTTCGAGAGTGGAAGCCGTGTTATTATAGCCGTGAGGGTGGCCAGTGCACGGAGTGCATTAGCCACACTCGCTTCTGCAAAGCGAGGTTGGCTGACTGAATACGAGGTTGGCAGTGGAGTCTGGCGTTCTTGGCTGTGCAGATCCACGATGCAGCCGCGGAGCGGCTGCGTGGATCCAGCCACACTGTTCCAACCATACTAGCCGGGTTAGGGTTGTAAAAACCCAACACCCCCCCGTAATCTAACGTCTTTATTATAAAGGCTTAGACTAGCTCTTATTATTATTATTATTAAAGGAAAAAAGTAAAACCTTTATTATATAAAGGAAAAAATAAACCTCTTTATAGTACTTATTTAAAGGAAAAAGTTATTATTTATTATAAAACCTCTTTATTTTATTTATTATGTAAAGGAAAAATTATTATTATTTATAGTAAAACCTCTGTATTTAAAGGAAAATCTTTATAATTAAATAAAAAACCTTCTTATTTTTCTACTCCCTAGGCTGATATTTTTCAAGCCCGATTTTATTACGCCATATATTAAGTATAGGGCCGGTTATTGGTTTTGTTAAGGGGTCTGCTAGTTGTTCTTTAGTATTTATATATAATATTCTTATTTTGTTATTTTCAACTAGTTCTCTTATATAATAGTATTTTATATCAATATGCTTAGTTCTTTTATAAAATTCTACATTATAACCAAGTTTTATAGCACCTGTGTTATCTTCTAGTATAACAGGTATATTTATTAGTATTTTTAATTATAATAAATTATTTAATTCATTTATAATATTCTGTAAATAAACTGTTTCTTTACTACATTCTGTTATAACCATATATTCAGCTTCTGTGCTTAAAAGCGCTACTGATTTCTGTAGTGTAACTCCCCAGCTTATTAAATTATTACCCAGGGTAGTTAAATATCCAGTAATTAATCTTTAATTATTAAAGCAGTTACCCCAGTCTGAATCACTATAAGCTTTTATTATAAGATTATAATTATTTACTCCAGTATATGTTATTCCTAAATCAGGATATTTATTTAAATAGCCGAATATATTATTTACTGCTTAGAAGTGTAGAATTCCAGGGTTAGAGCAGTATCTTACACAGTATTGAACTGTAAAGGCTATATCAGGTCTTGTTTTTAAGGCTAGGTATAATAACAACCCTATATATTGTTAATATATTGTTATTTCTTCCTGTAACGCCTTTTAATTATTACCTTATAATTTATTAGCTGGAAGAGGGTTATTTTTTAAATATAAGTTATTTTTATTATATTTTTCTAATATATTTCTAATATAGTTATTTTAATACATATGTAGTTTATTGTTTTTATAATCTATCGAGATATTTATTCCCAGGAATGTATTTATTTCACATAATGCTTATAGTTTTATATCGTCCTTAATTTTATTTATTTAAGTAATTATATTATCAGCCTTAAGACCACTTATTATTATATCATTAACATAACATAATATTATACACTGTATAGTTAGATTTATAAAGGCACCTTCATCGTAGTTAAATATAACGAATCCCAACTTATTTAATATCTTCAATAAATGTTTATACCACAGCCTTAGAGCTTATTTTAAGCCGTACAGCGCTTTACGCAGCCGACAGACTTTATTATTATTATTATAAAAACTAGTAGGTAGTTATACGTATATTTCTTAATCGATATCTGTATACATTAAGGCATTTTTCACATTATATTATAATATAGGCCATTTATTTAATATAGTTATTACAAATAGTATTTAGTATGTTTCTAGCCTATATACTGTAGAAAAGGTTTTTAAATAGTCTAGAAATTCAACCTGGTTAAATCCTTAAACTACCTATCTTAATTTATATTTTATAGTATTATTAATATTATTTATCTTCTTTTTATATACCTAACGGCCTCTAAGAGCCTTTCTATTATGTGGTAAATTAACCAGCTCCCATGTAAGTTGATTTTCAAACTCTTCTAATTCTTCACGCATAGAATTATTCCACTTTTCTTTTTCTAGCCCATTTATTGCTTATTTATAAGTGGAAGGCTCTTTCTGTATATCTTTTATATAAAATATATTAACGTTATTTATAATAAGGTTTATAAGGATCCTTTAATATTAGTTATAGTATTTATCATTCTTTCTAGGGATTTCTACCACCACTTAAGGTAAAGAGAGAGCTATATCTTAGCTAGAATTTATACGGCGTGTTTGTGACCTAGTTATTATTCTAGTATTTGAATTATTATTATTATTTGAATTATTTGAATTGTTATTATTTGAATTATTTGAATTATTATTATTTAAATTAGTATTATTTTGATTATTTAAATTATTGTTATTTAGATTATTTAAATTATTATTATATAGTGTATCAGTTATATCAAAGCCTTCAGCTTCGATTTCTTCTACTTCTTCTTAAGAAGAGACATGTTTTATTTGTTTTTCTTTCAAAAACTGGCCTTCAAAGACTTTTACATCCCTTAACCATATTATTCTTCTTAATTTTAAATCAAAGACTTTATAATTATTATTATCTTCACTATAGCCTATTAAAATTCCTTTTTCGGCTTATAGTTCTAGTTTTGACTATTTAAGTCCTTTTATTTTATAATATATTATTAAACCCTAGATCTTTATATTATTAATATTTAGTTTTATATTATTAGCCACTTTATATAGAGTTTTAAATCCAAGGGCACTGTAAGGTGTTCTGTTATATATATATATTATAACTTAAAGTGCTTCACCCTATAAATATTTCAGTGCGTTTAATTATATTAATACTGCATATACTTTAACCATTATTATTCTATTTATTCTTTCTAATAAGCCATTATATTCATACGTATATAAAGGACTTAGTATTACGACCTGCACCCGACACAGGCCTTAAGAGGACTGGCGTGGGTTAAGGCAGAACGTATAGCAAGACGCTAATAGGTAAGGGGCGTTCTGAAGACGGTTTATTAAGCTAGCACTCCTAAACAGGGGGTTTAATGTCACTGCAGGTTACTGTCATTATAATATATAAAGGTAAGTTTAAACAGTAGGATATAAATAAATAATTAAATATTAGCGTAAGGAACTAGAGTCCCTTATAGTGGTTATAGGTATAACTGTGACTATCTATACTAACTAGCTAAAGGTACTTTATACTTTACTTAGTGGCCCGTTACTTAGTGAGGAACTAAGCATCCTGCTACTAAGCACTCCTTGTTTAAAGGTCTTATAACTGCTTAGTAACTAAGCATTTTTACTAAGATTAAGTAACTGCTGGTTAGTTATAAGGGCTTCGGGTCTTTACACCCCTAACCTAGTGTGCAATACCGTGTATGCTATCTTCCTGCACTGTTCCTTATACGGGGGATTTATCAGGCTGCTCTAGCTTAAGTGACAGCCTGTAAGGTTATTATATAATTCCCCCTCTTTAATATTCTTTTCTTATAAAGAATCCTAGTAAAAACGTTCCTTCTTTCTTAACGCGACTATACCTGTTAACCGTATGTAAAAGCGTACTTTAAAAAACAGCACCTCTTATCGCTATAACCTTACAGACTTCACTTCGACTTTTAAATTACAAATGTTACCTTATAGTTATTATTCTTTAAAATCGCTTTTTTATCTTATTACTGCACAGTCGGACAGTTACTTTAAATGCTTACTAATAAGGGCTTCGTCTTTATATAACGCGTTTAGTTACAGTAACGTTTTCCTTTAGCGGCTCCTTTTTAAGAAGTGCCGTCTTAATGTTAAATACGACGCTGTTACGTGGAATTTAAAGCTGAAAACTTAAAAGCTCTGCAAAGCTGTTACCTAACTTAAACGGATTAAAGTCCAGCATTATTAAATAAAAGAGTAAGCTTTTTCTACATTTAGCCAGGAAGCAGAGATCCTTTATTTCCAGGAGTAAAAGGAGGCCTATCTAGCCGCTCCTCCTAAAGCTAGTAAGTCCTTTAACTAGGGAGGCTTCTTAATAGGAACACTTACCGGTTCTTTCTCTAGGGGGTTGTTATAACCGATAACCTTTTTTTAATTTAATCCGTGGCTCCTTTTCCCCATATGTAAAAGGCAGCCCTTTTTTACTAACTTATTTTTATGTGGAGCTTACCAGGAGCTCTAGAGGTCCGGCCTCCTTACTAAGTTTAAGGTCCTTATAACCCTAATTAAGGGTTTTAATAAATGTCCTCCCATACCTATTAAGGAGTTTCCTGCTGTTTCCTGGGCTTTAAGTCCCATAATGGTCTTACTCTTTAGTATAGTAATTTAAATGTCAGATCTTATCTTATTTTTTCTACTTTTAAAGTAAACTAGTTAGTTTACCTCTTTAAGGCTACACTAACTAGTTTAACCTTTACTTCTCGTTCTTTATAAGTGGTTTTAATTAGTTTAGATTCTTTTAATAGAACTCCGTAACTAGGTTTAGGTATTGGAGGTTTTTAACAAGCTCTTATAAGTTACTTTCAGGGCTGTAGTCTAACTATTTAATAAGATATTTAAACGTGTTCTTTCCTTTTTATAAATCTATAACTTCCTTAACGTTATATTCGTCCTTATTAATGTTAATCTTAATCTTCTTTTCCAGAGAAACTCCCTTTAAGGCGGGTTCTAAAAGTAAGATGTGAAAAACCTTAATCCACACCTTTATGCTAGCAGGTAGGTTTAATTTATAATTAAAAGTAGCGACTTTCTTTTTAATTTAAAACGGTCTGTACCTTTTAAAGTTAAGCTTCTTATTAGGTCGTTTTAAATATAGGTTTTATAAAAAAAGGTAAACGTAATCCCCCTTTTAAAGAGTTAATCCCTTAACTTATTTACCGTTATAATAAAGTCCTTTCTTAAGTATTAATTACTTAATTTAATATTTATTAGTAAACTTCTTTATTCGTTCGCGTATAAACTTAAGTTCGGCTTATAGGTGGTTATGTAATTCCTACATTTAGTCTACGTGGACTGTGGCTTAGGGGGTGCTGGTAAGTGGGCCTTAACAGAGCTTAGGCTCCTTACTGTAATTAGTGAAGAATGGTAATATACCTATTAACTTAACTGGTATTATATTATAAGCTATCTATACTGTTAGTAACAGCTTAAGCTAATTATCTTATTTAAAGTTAACGTATATTTAAAGATATATTATAAATATCTAGTTAACTTACTTTATTTAATTATCTGTCTATAGGTAAAATGTTATTAAAAGCTTACTTTTCACACTTATTCTTTATATTAGTTTTTATTAAAACTTTAATATAATTAGCTTATTTTAATCTGTAACGATGTTATCTGGTTAAAGGTGTTATAAAACCACCTTTTTCTTAAAGATATAAGTAAGTTACTCCGCTGTTATGTCCTTTAAGGTTAGTAGAAAGTAGGCTTATTTTATTAATCTGTTAACTATTATAAGGATTTAGTTATAGGTAACTCCTGTGGCAGGGTCTTTAAACTTTAAAATCCTAGTAATGAAGTTAAGTAAGATTAAACTTTATAGCGCTTATAGTATGGGGAGTGGTTTAAGAAGCTTATAAGGCTTATAGTGTTAATTCTGCTTTTAGTGGCAGATGTTACAGTTATTAACTACTTCCTTAATTAGCTTTTTTATTCCTAGGAAAGCGTATATTTATTAGGCTTATGTGAGAGTTTTAACTTAGCTTATATATCCTTTAAGTTAAGATTTATAGACCTGCTAAACGTACTCCTTTTATTTATCTAAGTTATAAATATATAATTTCTCTTAATATTAGAGCCTTACTCTTAGTTTAGGTGTACTGTTTACACCTTTTAACAGCTATTCCAGCTAATAACTAATTTTATTATGGTTTAGATACATTGGGCACTCCTTCCCACAGTCTTGCCTATACCCTGAGAAGTCTCTTAAGGGGTACTTATGTTTATAAGTGCCTTCTGCTAACCTTCTTATTTAAAAGTCCTGTTATTATTAATAGATATTATACTTTATTTATAAGTTTATATAGACGTTAAAGGTTTATTTTAGCATTTAGTTATCTAACACTTATAATGTATGCTTTAATATGTTATTCCTGGCTTTATTAAATATAGTAATAGGGATTAAGATTAAGTTAGCATCTTTATAATCCTGTTTTTAACTAAGAGTATTAGCTTACTTATTATCTTTTCCTTTAATATAATAGATCTGGAAGTGGAATAAGGTTATTAACTTTACCTACTATACTTATTATAAATTAAGTTCCTTTATTAGGAAGTACTGGAGGTTATTATAGTCTGAAAAGACCTAGACCGGTTCTTCTATACTATTTAAATACAGTGCCTATTTAGTAAAGTATTAAATAATTACTATTAGTTCCTTATTATAGATTAGATATTGTAAGGCTGGGTTATAAATTCCTTTTAATAAGAAGGTAACTAGGTAGCGTTTCTTATTATCCTGGACTTAATTAAGTTCTCCACTAATTATAAATTTTAAAGAGTCTGTTTTAACTTAGAAAGGCTTTAAGAAATTCGGGAGAGTTAGGACTGGTACTGTAATAAAGGTATGTTTAAGGTCTTTAAACACCTTTTATTATTTATTAGTTTATTTAAACGGCTTTCCCTTACCTGTAAGTTTATAAAGTAATTTTACAATTTTTATAAAATATTTAATAAAATAGTGATAAAAGTTTATAAAGTTAATAAAAGCTTATAACTCTTTTTAATTCTTTAAAGTGGGTTAATCCCTAATTACCTTTATCTTCTCTAATTACATTTTAAGCTTTTTAAAGGTTACCTTAAACCCTAAATAGTTTAGTTCTTAAATGTAAAAGTGGCTTTTTTCCAGGTTTACTATTAGCTTTACTTTCTTAAAAGCTATTAAAACCTGTCATATGTGCTTTTAATGTTTTTTTAAAGTTTTAAAGTAAATTAAAACGTTATTTAAATATATAAAGATAAATTTATTAAGGAAGGGGTGGAGAATGCTGTTAATAAGACTTTAAAAGGTTATAGGGGTATTTATTAATTTTATTAATATAACATAATACTAGTAATGCCTGTTATAAGTTTAAAAGGCTGTCTTATACTTATTCTCTTCCTTTACTTTAATATAGTTAAATCTTATAGGGAAGTTAAGGCTAGAGAATTAATTTACCTTAATAATCTGCTTTTACATCTTTATAATAAGTGGTAATAAGTAATGATTTTTAATTATATCCTTATTTAACGTTTGGTAATTAATAACTATACGTAACTTACTATCTCCCTTCCTTAAGACAAACAGCACTAGGTACCCTGCTAGGGACTGGGACTTTACAATAAACCTATTTTTTAAGTTCTTATTAACATACTCTTATAAGGCCTTAACCTGCTAGGGGTTTAAGTGGTAGGGCTGGAAGTTACAGAGCTTTACTCCCGGCTTTAATTTAATTTTATAATCCTATAGTTTATAATCTAGTAGTTATAGTATCTTTTTTTAAAACAGGGTGAATTTCCTATACTTTATAGGTACTTTAAATAAGTTAACTTCTTCACTTATTTATAAATTAGCTTCCTACTTTCCTTTACCTTTTAAATTATCATTTAAATAGTGTAGTAAACCTTTTAGTCCTTTAACTGTCTTAATAAACTTAACTTAAACTATACTTAATTTTAAGGGTTTAATATACTTTTAAGTACTTTATATGTTTTTAAAGCAGTTTAGGGCTTTCTTAACTCCTTTTAAACGGTGATTACAGTTAAGGGACTTGTTAAAGGTAAGGTGGCTACTCCTTTAATTAATTATAAGGTTATACTTTTTTAATTAAGGTAGACTTAGGATTATATTATACCTTATAACTGGTGTAACGTTAAAGTCTATTTATTATTTATCCCTGTCTACTTTAATTAAGAGTAGCGAGTGATAAGTAACTTTACTGTTATTATACTAGTACAGGCCTCCTTTACTATTTTAAATGGGGATAACCTCTTTATACTCTTTATTAGGGAGTTTCCTTTAATTAATTAATAAGGGGTGTATTAGGTTAAAAGCACTCCTGCTATTAATCACTACTTTTACCTTAAATAGCCTCCCTCTTCTGTCTGTTAAGTTAACACTAATGGAATAATACTTATACTTTTTTAACATTTAAATTATAATAATTATCTGTCTTTAAAGTCTTATTTAGCTTAACCTTTAAGTGCCTCTCCTTCTTTTTAAGGTTTTTACTAATTAGTGAATTACTGGTTTCTAGCTTTTTTAAAAGGCTTATAACCTTTTCCTAATTCCTTTTAGAAAAACAGGTAACTTTAATAGACCTGGTAATTAACCTTTCTTAAGTTTTTACACTTTAATATCCAGTTAACTTTAAACAGTATAATGTTTTAGAACTCTTTAATAAGTTAATAGTACATTTTATAAGACTGGATTATAGTAATATCTTTTTACTCTTAGATCCGCTAGTAATCTTCTCACTTTTACCACTCTTAAGCTTTTCTATTAAGGTGTAATAAGCATGTTATAATTAGGTAGTTATTAAGTATTCCTCCTTACTAATATATAATAAGGGTTTAGTTAATTACAGTAACTTTCCACTTATTACCAGATTCTCTTATTAGGGAGTAGGAAACTTAATAATAAGCTGGTTCTAACTCCACTCTTATAACGGTGTAGTCCCGTCTTTATACATTAGGGAAGTGGTTATAAAGGGCCTTAAGTTTATAATATCGGTTAAAAGTGTAGTTATTATATATATAATTAATTTACAGTATATCCCTGTAATTAGGGTAGTTAATATTAACTGTAGGTGTTATAATTATAGAGTATAGAATAGGGGAAGTAATGCCTTGTTTTTTTTCTTCTTCCACTTACCTTTATATATGTTATTTCTCCTAAACCTCTTCTTAAAACTTAAGTAATAACAGCTTAACTTATTCTTCCACTAAGTAACCTTCCTTAATAAGTTAATGTTTAAGTTAATTAATAAAACGAACTTTATTATAAAGTTGTAATTTAATTTCCATTACTTTATTTTTAAACGTTATAATAAGGCCCTTAATTTACAGGTCCTCCACTTTATCTATTAACTTTTAATATTTCTCCTTTAACTCCTAAACCCTTTATTAATATACTTACTTTATACCTTCTTAGGGGACCTTTAAAGTACTAGTTTAAGGTATATTAATTTTAATATAAGGTAGCCACTTAAACTGTCCCTCTTCTAGGGAGGTAAGGGTGTTAATCTATTTAATGTGTTTAAAGTGCTTAAAAGTCTTAAAAGGTACTATTAAGAAGAACTTTCGTTTCTCCAGTTTAATTCTCTTAATTTATTCTCTTTTACCTTTTAAAGCTTACTTTACCACTTAGGTGGCCTAAAGGGCTAATTCTTTAACTCCCTTTACCATCTTAGTAAAGTTTAAGTCAGGGTCCTTCTTAGACTTCTTTAATTCCTAGGCTTACAGGGTAAGGTTTTTAAAACCTATTACAGCTAACTGGAACATCTCTTCTTAAAGTCAGTCTTTTATAACCTACACCTCTAATAGTTTTAAGTTTCCACCTTAAAGTCGGTTTGTAACAACCTGCACCTTTATAACTAACTCTTTTAAAACACCCTTAAAGACTAAGTATATTATATTTTAAGGCTTTTCTTTTTTTTTATCCTCTTTTAAGTTACACTTATCTATCTAAGTGTAATCTTTTTCATTACCTACTATCTTAACGTAAACGTCTCCTAAGTTAAACCTAACATACTTTCCTCCTTCCGGAACGGGCTTCCATTTAACTTACTTTAATAACAAGCACTGCTGTGCTATATATCCTTTCTTATTACAGTTAAAGTATTAAATCTAGGACAGGTCTTTATATTACTTCTATTATTACTGTTATTAAAGCTTATTACAGTTAAGTTAATTTTATTAATTTATTATATTAATATCTATTAGCTTAGGGTGATAACCTGTAACGGTTAACTAACTCCCTTTCTTAGGTTTACTTAGCTGGTAAAGGGTCTGTTCCTTCTAGAAATTCTTTTAGTGATAATAGTTATAATATTAATTATTAGCCTTAATAACTATTTTAATTAATTCTTAAAGACGGTCTGGCCGATCCTCTTAATAAAGGTCTCTAATGACGTGCTCCTTTAAACCACTTTAAAACAGCATTACTAGGGCTTCTTAACTAAGCTTAATCTTTACTATTTCTAATTTAAAGCAGGTTAAGAACTTAAGGATTAAGGACATCTACCTTAAAGCTATAAGGCGTTACTTAACCCACCTTAAAGCGTTTAGTTCTTTAAACTTAATTTAAAGTTAATTAATAAAAACGTCAAAGTTATTAAAGAGGGCTTATATCTTAAGGGCCTTTTTACATACTCTGTCTACAGAGAGGTTATTAATTATCTTTATATAGGGTTTATACTAGTAAACGGTTACTTTATCTAATAGGGCTTTAATAAACTTAACCTTTCCTTTTTCTTTAAAGAACTACTTATTATAATAGGTAATATAACTTTAAAGCTAGGCTATCTAGGATTTTAATTACGTAAAGTCTCCCTTAAAGTGTAAGGGTGGGGGGAGCTTTACTCATTTCTTTTATAATCCCTTAAGGTTATTATTTTCCAGCTTAACAGTATTAAATTAAGCCTGGAGTTTTTTAATAAAGCTAATGTGACTTTTAATATCTTTAGGGAAAGCTTTATTAAATTCCTTAACCAGTCCCTATTAGTTAAGGTTTAAATCTTTAAAGTGTGTAACCAATTTGTTAATAATAGGGAGCTAAGGCTAGGCTTACACCTCCTTAATCTTCTTACCTTTTCTTAAGGTCGATATATTAGTAAGAGAGAGGTGGTGTCTGGGAATTTAATAAACAGCATTTAAAACTAAGACGCTAATATCGTATTATAACCTGCACCCGACACAGGCCTTAAAAAGATTAACACAGGTTAAAGCAGAACGTATAATAAGACGCTAATAGGTAAGGGGCGTTCTAAAGATAGTTTATTAAGCTAGCACTCCTAAACGGGGGGTTTAATATTACTATAGGTTACTGTTACTATAATATATAAAGGTGAGTCTGAATAGTAGGATATAAATAAATAATTAAATACTAGCGTGAGGAACTAAAGTCCCTTATAGTGGTTATGGGTATAACCGTGACTATCTATACTAACTAGCTAAAAGTACTTCATACCTTACTTAATAGCCCGTTACTTAGTGAGGAACTAAACATCCTACTACTAAGCACTCCTTACTCAGAGGTCTTACAACTGCTCAGTAACTGAGCACTTTTGCCAAGACTGAGTAACTGCTGGTTGGTCGTAGGGGCTTTGGGTCTTTGCACCCCTGGCCCAGTGCGCAGTACCGTGCGTGCTGTCTTCCTGCACTGTTCCTTGTGCGGGGGATTCGTCGGGCCGCTCCGGCCCAAGTGACGGCCTGCAGGGTCGTCACACTTAGTTATGTTATTATACCTTCTTTAATTAAATACTTTAAAAGATATTTATATTTAGTCCCATTATCGCATTAAAAAACACGTATTTTATATCCTTTTATATTATTCTCAGCCTTTACTTTATATTCTAGAAATACTGAAAATACTTTTATTTTATTAGTTAAGAGCTGTATCTCTAGATATCTAGATTTTTTATTAAGGAATGTTATAAAGTATGATTTTTTATCATATATTTTTGTTCTAAACGGCCCACAAAGGTCACTAGATATTTTTTCTATATAGTTATACTGTATTTTATTATTACTTTCTTTATTTCGTTTATTTAAAAGTTCTACTTACACACATACTTTACATTTTAAGCAGTTATTATTATTATTATTATTATTTTATTTATAGTGGTGATTTGTTATAGTATTTTTCACTAGATTCTGCAAATTCTATTTATTTATATAAGCGAATCTTTAATAAAGTAAATCCATTATTATATTTATAAAGTATATAAAAGGTTATACAGGTAGAAAGTATAAGCCTTCTTTTACTTACCCATTTATTATTACTTAGTTATTTTTTATTATAATAAGGGTATTATTTCCACTAATTTAAAGGATATCTGGAGGTAATATAGTAACACTTATTATATTTATACCTAATTTTAATATATAGAAACACTTCCTTAAAGTAGCTTCTTTACCAGTATCAGTAAAGGTTATTTTACATATTCCTTCTCCACGCACTAATAAGGTTTTTACTTCACCCCACTTCATAGTGGTATTTATTTCTTTATAAGAAGTGAACTATAATTTATTACATATTACATAAACTGATACACTAGTATCAAATATAAATTTATATACAAGATTTATATCCCTTTCTAAATATGATTCTTTTACCCAATCTAATAGATCCTTTAAGCTATACTTTAGAACTAAAGGGTTATTAGTTATAGTATTTAAAAGGGTATAATTATTATTATTATTTACCTTAAGTGCTACGTCGAGAGAGTTTCTAAGTAGAACGTCTTCGAACATAATATCTTCGACTTCAGATTTAATTTGTAAGGCTGTTTCTAATATAAAGGAAGATTCAGGGGTAAATGCGGTTATAATAACCACTATTCTTTCCTCTCTCTTTTCATAAGGGAGTTTCTGTTATCTCTAACAGTGTTTCTAACTAATCTTTTACACCTTAAAAGCAGCCTTTAAATTAGAAGTTTTCCAACCTTTCAGAGCCTTTTCAGGGTGGAGAAAAGCACAGTTATTATCCGTATAACCACATAATTTGCAGTATTTACAGAATATAACAGTAAGCTTATTCTTCTTCCAGTTTTTCACATACTAAATAGAAGGTTTAAAGATTTTAAGCCGTTTTGCTTTATTAAGTAAATTAACTGTTAAGCTCTCCCAGTTATAAGCTTAGGGGTCAACCTGTAAGCTCTAGGTTACTTAGGCTACAAATAATCTAAATTCAGGCTTAAGATTTTATAATAACCAAACTATATTAGCCATTTCTAACATTTTCAAGTCTTAAACAGCCAGGTTATTAAGTATAGACTTTAGCTTACTTACGTAAGCTTTAACAGTCTTAAAATCAGCCTATAAGGTCTGATAAAACTTCTATAATAGAAAGTATTTACTTATAAATCCATCTAAATTATAAAGATCTTTCAAAGTCTTCCAAGCCTCGAAACCAGTCTTACAAGCCTAGATATAATTAGCTATATTATACTCATATATCAGGATTATATCAGCTAGTGATTTTTCTTATATCTAATCGTGTGTATTCTCAACACTGGCAATAACCTCAGAGAGGCCTTCTCGTAAGAGATATACCTTTACCATTATAGCCCAGCCCTAATAATTCTCAGAGCCTTTCAGCTTAGTTATTTAGCCCAGTTTTCCAGCCATAGTGGGCTTTATACCTCTGTAGAATACAGTGGTTTTACAATACTAGGAGTCCAGACTGCTTAGAAGAAACTGCTTAGTAGGCTGAATTTTCTAAACACAGTTTAATCGAAGTAATTACAATGCAACATCAGTTAATTCTACAAAGTAGAAAAAACCTTACTTACGTGCAAGTTAAACTCGCAGCCTTTACAAATCCAAAGGTGGAGTGTGGAGGGTTATACCACTAGGCTAAACAAAGTGTTCAGGCCACGTAGGTTATTATTATTCACAACTGTGAACACAACTTATACCTGCGTATTACAATATATAATTATTTACACAGAGTGTAATAAGTGGCTAAAAGCTAAGTGATATAGGTGGCTGGAAGCCAGAATAATACAGTGGCTGGAAGCCAGAGTAGTGCAGTGGCTAGAAGCCAGAGTAATGTAGTGGCTGGAAACCAGAGTAGTGCAGTGGGAGGAGACTCCAGGCTTATAACCTGTTAAAATGCAAAAGGGGTTAAGGCATTGGAAAGTAATGTGTGTTAAAGGTGATTAATTATTTCTATCTTCGAGAGTGGAAGCCGTGTTATTATAGCCGTGAGGGTGGCCAGTGCACGGAGTGCATTGGCCACACTCGCTTCTACAAAGCAAGGTTAGCTGACTGAATACAAGGTTAGCAGTGGAGTCTGGCGTTCTTAGCTGTGCAGATCCACGGATGCAGCCGCGGAGCGGCTGCGTGGATCCAGCCACACTGTTCCAACCATACTAGCCGGGTTAGGGTTATAAAAACCCAACAGTAACTCATTAGTATTAATATTAAGGTTATGAAGAATACTCTCTACTTCACAGATTAAGGGGGCTAAGCCACGTTCCGATGGACTTTAATATGTTTACTCTTAAATATCACTATGCCATTTAAGCTTCCTGAAACGTGGTTATAAACAATAGGCTTGCCGTCTGTACTAGCTAAAATGAAGTGCTAGTTATTAATTCGCTCGAAGTTGCCAGGCTGTAAATAATACAATCCTCACTAAGCTCTTCCATAAAAACTTTTACTTAAAGCATCGATTTAACGTAGAGAAATCTGTGCGTCTTGCTATTAAAGCAGTCTATCTTATATAACTTCCCGTTAAGGTATATATTTCCAGAGCTCCATTATCGTATCTGATTTAAGCTAGGATAGTAATAAAACGTGTATCTTAATATAACCTTTAAAGTTAGACAGATGTATATAGGATTACGGAAGTTAAAAGAAGATAGATAGTAGTAATAAAACTCGTTACATTAAACTAATACAGTGACGTAATAGGGAAGAAACTATAAAGAGAACCACACCTACAGAACGTCGTAGTTGGCTTGGAAGGCTGACACCCAGACTACTAGTCCTCCGATTAGAGGGACATAAATGCAACTAACATAGAAAAACAGATATGTACCTAATATGGAACAAGACCTAGTTAGTAATAGTGCTTAGCATAAAGCAGAGCCTAGTATAAAATAATAAAGGAAACGCAACTGTGGATTAAGTTATCTTCCTTTGATTAAAGAGCTAGAATGTTACTGGAGTTTTAATAAGAGGTTTTCATAATGGAAATTGTCGGATGATGAATTAGAAGAAGTATGGTTTAAAGAACTACGCGGCGTGGCATCTTTTTGACAGTGGCACGCACTAGAGAACGCATCGCTATGTATAAAAGCGGCTTCAGTAATATTACATATAGAGCTTAAAAAAACAAATAACGACAGGGTCGGCCTGAACGAGCGCCCCGAGTCACTAGTAATACTTCTTTCTCTAGGTAAAGGTGTTAAGCCGATATAGCTAAAATAATACTGCCTTTTTAAACCTGTTAAGGTATCCCTTACACTGAACACTTCATCACAGTTATAGCTAAACCCCATACCTTAATAACCCTTTATAAGTCTTACTTAAAATTAACAGGTATACGGATATTATTAATAATAAGTATTAGCTATGTCCGCTGGACTTAGTGGTCGGTATTAGCAGTTTAAAGTTATAACTATACGTTACTATCCTATAAAGCTAATTAGTAACGAGTAAAGGTCTAACGTGAAGCTATAATTGCTAAAGTTTCCACTAAGTTACATTACGACCTGCACCCGACACAGGCCTCGAGAGGACTGGCGCGGGTTAAGACAGAACGTATGGCAGGACGCTAACAGGTAAGGGGCGTTCCGAAGACGGCTTGTTGAGCTAGCACTCCTAGACGGGGGTTCAATGTCACTGTAGGTCGCTGTCACTATAATGCACAGAGGTGAGTCTGAACAGTAGGACACAAATGAACAATTG